>Ga0172375_10000973_pt1 | contig 46445 bp, 33 predicted proteins | sample LakKiv1m_FD_114537 | JGI IMG/M metagenome (GOLD analysis project Ga0172375, IMG submission 114537) | Freshwater microbial communities from Kabuno Bay, South-Kivu, Congo - kab_092012_11.1m | ecosystem: Environmental > Aquatic > Freshwater > Lake | place: Democratic Republic of the Congo... | reverse complement strand
TGGGGCGAGTGATGACCTTGCCGGCGCCATGCGCGCGCTGGGCGATCAGCTCGGTTCCGCATTTCCGTTATTGCTGGGCGGAATGGGCCGCCTGCTGAGCTTGCCCGACAGCCAGGCAGACGCGAAGGCGGATGGCCTTGCCGGCGCCGGCCGGCAGGTCGGCGCGGCGATCAGCGGCATGCTGGCCGGCATGAGCCGCTTGCTGCGCGATTTACCGCGGGCGGAGAAGGCGCCTTCACCGTTGCTTGCCGGCCTGCTGAACGTTGGACGGCAGGTTGTCGGGCAGATCGGCGGCATGCTGTCGGATCTGCCGGGCAAACCAAAATTGCCGGACGATAAGAGCCGATCGGTCCTGCGCTGGGCGAAGGAAAAGGCGGATGCACTGCAGTGGATAACCAATCCGGCCGCCGCAGCCGGCAGATGGGCGGGCAAGAAGGCCCGCGCGGGCATGGACTGGATGAGGGGAAAAGCAGGCGCGCTGCTGCCCTGGTTTGTCAATCCTGCGGTTTCGGCCGGTAAATGGCTGGGCGAGAAGTCTCGTGCCGGCATTGACTGGGCGCTAAAAGCGGCAGACTCGACCGGCAAGTGGGCGAGCGATAAAGTCCATGCAGGTATGGACTGGATGAAAGGCAAAGCCGGCGCGCTGCTGCCGGGGATGGTCAATCCGGTAGGGCAGGCCGGCAAGTGGGCGGGCGAGAAGTCTCGTTCGGCCATGGATTGGGCAATAACAAAAGCCGCCGCGACCCAAAATTGGGTAAAAGGCAAGGCCGGCTCGGCGGCAGGTTGGGCGCAGGGCAAGGCCGGCGCCGCCGCGAACTGGGCGAAGAAAAAAGTCGCGTCGGTCAGCAAGCCGGTCTCCGCCGCCGCGCAATGGGCGGGAAATAAGGTTCACTCCGCCGGCGAATGGGCGGGCAAGAAAGCCGCGAGCGCATGGCAGTGGGTCACCGGCGGGGCCGGCGCTTTCGGACGCGGCTTGCCCTGGTCGATGGGATTCCTGTCGGTGTTGCCGGGCACGGCCGGCGGCGCCGCGACCCTGCGCATGGCTTCATACGGGCCGCCCGCTCGGCAAAGCCGGGACGGCAACGGCGAGGAGGTTGAGCCGACGCTGCTTCGCGATCGGGTGCTGGCCGCGGAGGGAACGGGCTTTGCGCCGTCGTCTTCGGTAATGCAGCCGATGGAGCGGATGCTCAGATCGGATTTCGGCGATGTGCGCTTCCATGCCGGGCCCGCCGCGGCGGAGACGGCCCGCGACCTGAACGCCGAAGCCTTCACCATCGGACAGGATGTCTTCTTTGGTAAAGAGCAATACGATCCGACTACACCGCAGGGACAAGGCTTGATCGCCCATGAATTGACCCACGTCGTTCAGCAGACCGGCACCGATAATGGCGCTCTTCGCTTCGCCACCCGGGAAGGTGGCGATGCGATGGAGGGTGAAGCTCAGCAGGCACGACGAATGGTACTGGCGAAAGCCGCCGGCAACCGGCACGGCCTGTTCGTAGATGATTATCAGCGCAATTACGAAGTGGAGGAAGGCGGTCTTGCCGAATCCGACATCGAGCGGTTGAATAGCATTTCGCTGAAGGCGCTGGAGCTAGCCGAACAGACGGCGCAACGCGAGGGCATTGACTTGCTCGACTCGATCAACATACTGGAAGTGGAGATCAGTCTGGATCTTGTGAACATGACCGATCAGGAAGCCGCCATGTTGTGGGCGGAGGCGATCTGCATCCGACTGCGAAGCGATGCACGAATGCAAGTGATGGCACACTCGGGATCACGGCGACGCATTACGCGCAGCGGATCGAGAACACTTTCACCCAGTCCGATACTGGCGAAAAGCCCGATCCAGCTTCAACGCGCTCCGGCAACTAAAGATACCGATGAGAGCACCAATGAAACGCTCAAACAGATAGCAGAATATACCAATCGCTGGGCTGTCACTTCATTCACCGAATGGAAAATCGAGCGCCTGTGGAACAGCATCCCGGATCTGCCCGGTCTGATCAAGCGCAATCCGAAGGCCCGGGAGTTGTTCAGAAAAGGGGCCGAGAAGGGAATGGAAGTCGATAATCTGAAACAGGCCAGGCATCTGGTTCCGCAGTTTGAAAAAGTTGTGAAACAGGTAGCGTATTATTACCTGTTCAAAAATATTACTTCCGTTGCACAGGAAATGAAGCGGCTTGGCCTTGGTGGTGTTCCCAAAGGAGATAAAAATGCGGAAAAGCGCGCTAATATGCACATAAAACAGGTGCAAGATTTAGCTGGTCAAGTCATGCGACTGCAGGAACAACAGAAAGAATTGAAAAAAATGATTGTAGGTTCGGAGATGCGCCGAACCGGGAGGATCGCCGATGAAATACAAGAAAGAGAATTTCCGGTAAAATTCGATCCGGACCACAAGCCGGCAATCCCCGCAAAAGTCGATCAGGGTATGATTCCCTATGAGAAGGTCAAAAAGAACTGGAATGATCTGCTGAAAGGCATCGGCGATGTTGCACATAGAAATCCGGGCATTTATGCAATGTTGCGTGATGGAAAAATTTCAAAAGTCGCCGTGGAGAAAGGGGCTACGGAAGCGTGGTCATTGTATCGATCACGAGAAGCACTGCGAGAGTGTTATACCGATTTAAAAGATCAAATGGCGAAAGCCCTGGGTAAAATTGCTTACAATCAGCTCGATCATCGCCAATTGCTTCCTATCCACGAGCAGTTGTTCCGGAATAAGGCGGGGGGTAGCGACGCGATTGATAAGAATTGGAGCGATCCGTTTCGCCAGACGGTCGGCAGAGCCATCGTCGAGGATTATCAGAATTCTCAGTTCTGGAAATCCCTCGGGTTGGGGGCAGCTGCCGCCGCACTATTCGTCGTCGCTGAAATCGCTTCTGCCGGAACGGCTACCGCGCTCCTTGTTGGCACCAGCATGACTGCCCTCCAGGCAGCGAGCAGTTTGGATGAATACCTCACCCTCTCGGGTGCGTCGAAAGCCGCTGTCTCCGACGATACGGCGTTGGTCGAACAGCGCCAGGTCGACAGCGCGAAGCTGGAGACCATATTAAGCATGGTTGGCCTCTTCATTGAAGGATACCAACTCGCTTCAAAGTTAATGAAGGTAGGCTTCAAGGCCGCAGCTGCTCGGCCGAAATTGATCCGCGGTCCCGTAGAACAGCCGTATACCATGCTGCCCCCCGAGCCGTTGCGTCAGGATTTGAATAAGCTGCTCGCTATCATGCGGCTGACGCATGACGATCAGGTGGCAAGTGGGTTGTTACTCGCCCGGTTGGGTGAAAAAGGCTGTAAAGATGTAGCGCGCATGATCGAAACGAATCCCGAGGCTATGTCCTTCGTCGCAAAACACGGCCTGCGGGGTCTGGAAGTGCTGAAGGAAGCCAAGGGGAACCTTATCAACGCCGGCAAGCTGCTCAAGCTGGGAGATGATCTCTCCCTTACGCAGACGAAATTCTTGCAATTAACCCCGGATGAATTTGCGAGCGACCCGGCGCTGCAGCGGGCCTTATTCGAAAATGCCAAGCAAGCACAGGCGAGCCAGCAGGCATTAGCAGATAGAATCCTGGCTGAAAACGGCATCAATATACAAGTTAAATCGATACTCAAGCGTCCGGATTTGAATGGATTTGTCGAAAAAGTGCTGGACAAATGTAAACGAAAAAAATACAACCTGTTAGCGAAAATGGATGATATCGTACGCGGGAGATTCAATCTTCCGGATGAAGAAAGCGTACGAAAAGTGGTGAAGGCATTTACCGATTTGCCTAACGCACGCGTGCAAGCGCCACCCCGTCCGGGATATCCTCGTTACCATGCCATTGTCCGGGATCAGACAACCGGCATTATGCATGAGTGGCAAATCGGGACGACAGCCGTATCGAGAGTATTTGAAGATCAATTAATCACTATCCCAGACAAGATGAAGCGAGCTGCGGCAAGTATTGGGAAACGCCTTGGAAAAGAATATAAGAATGATTTTCATGATATTGAATATGACATTATCCAGCAGGTGGCGAAGAAACGTCCCGACCTGGACCTGAAATACGGCTTGAAGGCGTTCAGTAAGAAGCTCGATAAGCTCGCAATTAAGGCCGGTAAAAAAGGTGATTCGTTTAAGAGACTGGACAAAGAGATAAAAAAACTGAGTGAGGAAGTGTCTGATATTCTCAAGAAAATGTTTGATAATGAAGATCCGATGTATCTGGTATCTTTCTTGCATTAAAGGAGCTAACCACAAATGCGTAAACGGGTTATTCGCGATGACCGCTTGATGGGATTGTATGAAGCCTGCTTCGAATGCGGGGAACCGATGACGTCAGTTGGCGAGATGTTTCAGTATGAAGGGATCGATAAGTGGTTTATTGCCTACTGGTGCAAAAACGATGAGGAAGTCTTTCCGATCTATAATCCGGACCGGAATGAGTTGACGCAAGAGATCGCTAGCGAGTATGACATCGAGAGTCTCCCTTACGTAGAATAAGGGAGATACAATTCCTGGAGTGGTCCGTTTTGAAAGCGCGTGTTGATATTAGAGCGTGAGATGGCAGTTCGAATTAAAAACCTAGTCTGCCGGGTGACAGTGAGAGGTAGGCGGAAGCCCGACGCACTGCACCACGGCGCGCAGCCGGAAAGACCGTCGATGGCCTTCGCGCAGCCGGAGCCGGCGCCGCGGGGGGAAACCGCGCCGGAGCCGTCGCAGACGGCGACGGAACCGAGCGAGGAGGGCACGGAACGGCAGATCAAAGCTTCGCCGGGCAAGGCCGATCCGCGCGCGGTGGCGGATCGCGTTTACGATTTGATGAAGGAGGAGCTTTCCCTCGGGCGGTTGCGGAGCAAACCCTGGTAAGGACAAGTTCCAAGTTCGAAGTTCGGAGTTCGAAGTTTTAAGTTCGGAGTTCTAAGTTCGGAGTCGGAGTAGGAGTTCGGTGTCGGTGTTCGCGGTATCGAGTCGATATGAAAATCGATTGGCGGCATAACTTAATACGCAGTGTTGCAGGTTTGCCGGTGGGCGCCTGGTTATCGCCGCGCTTGCACTCGATCATCATCTGCATGATCGGCGTGTTGCTGGCTTTCTGCTGGATGGGCAGGATATCCGCGCCGATTGTTCCGGCCGCGGCTGATATGCGCGGCCCGCTGGTGAACACGCCCGCTCGGATCGAGCCGCCGCCGGTTGCCGATGCGTGGACCGGCGCGCCGCCGCCCGCGCCGGGCAACTACACGCGCGGGACGCGGAAATATCAGGCGTGGAAGGAGCGGTTCACGGCGGCGTTGGCCATCCTGGAAGGGCGCAAACAAGCGGCGGAGGTGAAGGGGCTGCGGGATTGGCTGGCCGCTTTCGAGGCAAATGCCGCCCGACGCGCCGAAGTGACGGGTAATTCCGGCAAAATGCCGGTCTCGCCGTTGTTCACCCGCCGCAATGTCCGGCGCGTAATCGGCCCGCCGCCGTCGCTCGCCTTCGAGCGATATTACGGGTATAAGGTCGTGCTCCCGTGGAATAAGTCGGTGTATGCCTACGAGGCGAATGCCGTTCCATTAGATTCGCCGTATTTGTTGCACGAGAACGGCATTAAAGACGGCGGCACGCCGGTGCGCCAACTGGCGGATATCCATATGCTCTTCGCGCGGGCAGGCGTTACCGATCCGATGGCGAAGAATGTATTGATCAAGGTATCGGGCCGCGAAGGCGGCTTCGACGCGGTCAACACGTGGGACACCGGCTATGTCTCGGTGGGGTTCATTCAATTCACCACCGGCGAAACCGGCGCCGGCCATTCCCTGCTGCACGTGCTGCAGCGCATGAAGACGGACGAAGCGCGCCTGGCGAAACGGCGCGGACACATCGATGAGTTCGCGCATTACTTTACCGATCACGGCATCGACGTGCAAAACGGACAGTTATACGTCCGCGATCCCGCCACCGGGGAGACGCGTTGCGGAGCAGAGGCGGTGCGGGCGATCATCGATGACAAGCGGGTCACCGCCATCTTTCAGGATGCCGGAGTCCGCTCGACGGCGTTCAAGCTGGCGCAGATTCGCGAGGCATACGGCGCCTATTACCTGGCGGACGCCCCCTTCCGCCTCCCCGCGGCGGAGATCTGCACCTATGAAGTGACGGCGCCGGTGGAACCGGCGGGCACGGCGCCGGAAGAACAGGCCGGCGCCGGCGGAGATGAGCCGCAGGTTCCCGCGGAGCCGCGGTTGTTGTCGCGGCGCTGCGTTTACGGTCAACAGGCGGTAACCAATGCGCTGGCCGGGACGCTGTCGCCGGAGTCCTTCGCCGAGAAAGCGCGTCAGGCTCCGCCGGGCACAGTGCTGCGCGTGGCGCGACGGTTGCCGGGGCTTGCCGGCGCCTACGGCGACGTGCTCGATACCGAAGGCGGCCAGGTAACGCTTACCGACCGGGCCGTACAGCATGGAGTGCGCGCGACCATGGACTATTTCGCCGTTTGCGTCAATGGTCTGGCGCCCGACCACCCGCTGACGCTGGAGGAGTTGCGGCAAGCGCGGCGCGAGTTGATTGCCGGACTGAAGAATCGGATCGACGTGCCGGCGCATCGCGCGCCGACCGCCAGGCCGGAAGATATATTGCCGGAAGCAGACAATGCGCCGTTGTGAAAGGAGCTGGACAGATGCCGGATAATAGCGGACAACGCACACAAGACCACCTGATCGGTCTGCATTTCTGGGTGGAATACGACGGCATTCTGGTCGCGGAATTCACCGAATGTACCGGACTGTCCGTCGAGACCGAGATATTCGAATACGTCGAAGGCGGCGAGAATACTTACACGCATAAATTGCCGGTGCGGGTGAAATACAGCAACATTACGCTCAAGCGCGGCCTCGATCCCAATAAAGACCTGTTTGAATGGTATCAGCAGTGCGCGAACGGCAAGATCGTGCGGAAGAACGTCTCGATCATGGTATACGGGCCGGAAGAGGGACAGAACAAGACTCCGATCAAGCGATGGGACCTGCGCCGGGCATTTCCGATGAAGTGGGTCGGGCCCGACTTGCGGTCCGACGCCGGCGCGGTGACGGTAGAGACCCTGGAACTGGCGCACGAGGGGTTCGTTTCCCCGCAGCAGTCATGAGTTATAACGGGAAGGCCGGGCAAGAGCGATGCCACCGACAACCGAACTCTTACGACAATTAAAACCGCCGTCGGAGATCAAGCTGATCACCCAATTCTGTGACGACGTGTTGCGGCGCAGCCGCCCGCGGCGGTTGACGCTGGTGAAAACCATGTCGTTGCGGGCCGTGCCGTCCGTCAAGTCGCCGCTGCTGTTGATGGGCCGCTGGGGTCCCATCCCGGAAGAGGAAGTGTCCGTCTGGCCGACGCTGTTCGACGCGCGGGACATCGAGGTTTCCGACGTAGAGAGCTTTCTCACCTGGCTGAAGCGCATGCAGGCGCGTGAGCCGGAGCTGCTCTTCACCTTCCCGGAGATGACGTTCCCGCAAAAGCCGATGACCCCCCTTCCAGACTCGGAGGCGTCCGGCAGCCGCGGTCGGTTGCGGGCGACCAACCTTCCCGTCAGCGAACGGCCGGCGCCCCCGCTTGCCCCGCAATCCGGCGCCTTGGCCGGTATGCCGGCGATCCAGCCTGGATATGTGCCGGTCCGCGGCGCGTTAGCAACCAGCGGTTATGTGCCCACCCGCGGCGATCGGATCTTTTCCGGCGACATGAAGGCATTCGTGCCGATCCGCGGAGAACGAATGCTCCCCACCCTACCGGAGGCCTACGTACCCACGCGGCGTCCGCCGGTGACCGGAAGTGGCTTCGTGCCCGTTGGCGAGCAGGCGGACGGCATACGTCGCACGATGGCCGCGCAGCGACTCCGCGCGATTGAAGCGGAAGCAGCGCCGAAACCACCCATGCCGGGCGGGAGAACCACTCCCGCCGCGATATCAGTCATCGCCGCGCCTGCTGCCATAATGCTCGCCGGCGCGGCAGCTTCACGATTGCAGGCCCGGCCTCCCTTCATGCCGATCACCATGGCAAGTGGAGCGCCGTTCACCTCGCGGACGCAGGATTTCGCCTTGAAGGCAACCGGTCAATCTCCGCCGGCTGCCGATAGAGTTGGGACCGCATTAGCGCGCATGACTTCGATTATCGGCGTTATGCCGATTCCCTATCCGCAATTGCCGGCCTCGATGATGACCGGCAAGGTGAACTGGCAGTTGCCGGCGGGCCGCGAGCTGATATCGTATATTTATGTGCCGCTGCCGCCGGCCATAACCGCGCCGGCTTTCTATTCCCAATATAACGCGGTGGATTATAGCGGTATGCAGGCGCGGGGCATCACCGGGCAGCCGGCAAGCGGCGATTGGACCAGGTACGCGCGCGCGCCTTCGCCCATCGGCGGGTCCATCCCCGTTCCTTATCCGCAACTCCCGTCTTCGATGATGACCGGGAAGGTGACCTGGCAACTGCCGGCCGGCCGCGAACAAACCTCTTATCTGCGCGTTCCGCTGCCGTTGGCCGCGCCGACGATCCCATATCCCCCGATCAACGCGGTGGATATCAGCGGCATGCCGGTATACGGCATCGCCGGCAAAGCGACGTTGGGGGCGAGCGGCCAGTGGACCAGGTATGCGCGCACGCCTTCGCTTATCGGCGGATCGATCCCTGTTCCATTTCCATATATTCCGGTGAACGCGGCCGGCTTCATCGCGGCCGGAATGCAGCGGACGGGCGCGGGCCTGGCGCCGGGCGAGCTTCCCCCGGTGTTGCCGCTGGCGCCCGGCACGCTGCTGGAAAATCCCTACCTCGGGCAGATGACGCTGATCACCCCGCCGTTGCGCGTCGCCAGTGAAGCAGCGGAGGACAGCGGCACGGCGGTCGCCTTCAACTGGGAGACGCTGGCCAGGGGGCAGGGCGCGCTGGATGCCCGCGGGCTATCGGCGTTGCGACGGGCGCTGCCGGAAAATGCGCAGTTGATCTACCCCGCGCTGCCCAAGGGGCAATTGCCGGCGGGAGCGGTGAACCTGCGCCTGGCGCAGCCCACCGTCGCTCACCTGCTGGAGGCCGGATATGGCTTGCCGGCCGGCGCGGGCGTCGCCGCGCGGGCGGTCAGCGTGACGGAAGCCGCCATCGGCGCCACCCCGCACGTCATGCCGCTTGCCGGCCACATCGTGCCGGGCAAGCGGCCCTCCGGAAGGAAGGGGAGCCTGCTTCCTTCGCATTCCGATCGACCGGGAGGCGAGCTGGCGCAAGTCGGCGCCGGGCAGGCGAAACGCGGCGGCGCACTCGATTTCCTCGGACTGCCGATCAGCCTGGCGCCGAGCCTGGGGGGACGCTCCGATGTGCGCGAGGCGGTGTCGAGCAACATGGTCAGTGATAAGATCGCCGGCATCGTCAGACCGAACGTGTTCGGGCCGCTTCGTCAGACGCTCTTCCCCTCATTCCAAAGCATTGAGGCGGAGCCGGACAGGCCGGCCTGGGAGAAAGCTGCGCCGTCATTCGGCCTGCGTGACAGCAAACCGCTGACCGTATTGTCGCCGGGGGCGCGGGCGCCCGTCATCACGCCTTCGTCTTCTCTGCCGCAGCTCGGTGGAGTAAGCCCTTCCGCGCCCGGCAGCCTTCCGCAAATGCACGTCGCGGAACCGACGCCGGATTTGCCGGCATCCTCGCCTGTTTCGATTTCACGGCCATCAATGCCGTCGTTGGGAACACGCCATATCGGCATGGGTCACCAAGCGCATCGCCCCTTTGTTACACCCGTTCCTTTACCGGAGCCGGCAGCCACGTCGTTGGGAATGCGCCATATCGGCATGGGTTCCCAGGCGCATCCCCCCTTTGTCACGCCCGTTCCCTTGCCGGAGCCGGCGGCTGTGTCGTTGCCTTCGCTCACCGGTGTCACGCCTGTTCCCTTGCCGAAGCCGGCGGGCATGTCGCTGCCTTCGCTCACCGGTGTCACGCCTGTTCCCTTGCCGAAGCCGGCGGGCATGTCGTTGCCTTTGCTCCGGGGCGACTTGCCAGTTCCCTTGCCGGAGCCGGCGGGCATGTCGTTGCCTTTGCTCCGGGGCGACTTGCCAGTTCCCTTGCCGGAGCCGGCGGGCATGTCGTTGCCCTTGCTCCGGGGCGACTTGCCAGTTCCCTTGCCGGAGCCGGCCGCCATGTCGTTTCCACCGCTGGCAGGTTCAACACCGGACATGCCGTCGCCGGATATGCAACTGCCGTCTCCGCCATCGATAATGTCGCCCGGCAGCGGTATGCGGGCGAGCACGAGCCTTGTTTCCCACGCCCCCGCCAGACTCTATACGCCGCTGGTTCCGCGCGTAAAGACAGCGGCCGCGCCGCTCGCGCTCCAGCGCTCGGTGAATATCGGCCAGGTGGATTCGGAAGCGCAGACCACCGAACGGCAGGCGACCGGCCAAACCGCGACCCGGACCGAGCGCGAAGGGCAGCAGGGGGCGGAAATCAATCTGCTGGCGACTGAAGTCTGGTCGATATTGAAGCAGCGGCTTGCCACCGAGGCGATACGCCGCGGCCGCTGGTAAGTGAAGGCAACATGTATAATAGGAGGCTCCCATGGCACTGACGAAAGCATCAATTATCAATGCCGATCATCAAAAGGAAAAGATCGATTGCCTGTTCAATCCCACGGAATACGTGATCGCGCGATCCAACTCCTGGAAAGAACGCACCTCCACGGGGAAAGAAGTGCCCGCGCTTACCTTCTCGGGCGGCGGCGCGCGCACCCTGACCATGGAGCTGTTCTTCGACGTATACGAAAAAGATAAAGGTGATGTGCGCCAGATCGTCGATCAGCTCTGGAAACTGATGACCATCGATAAGGGACTGAAGAATACGAAAACCAAGCAGGGAAGACCGCCGCTGGTGATCTTCCAATGGGGACCGAACTGGTCATTCAAGGCGGCGATCACCAACCTTTCCGTGCGATATACCCTGTTTCGAGAAGACGGCACTCCCATTCGCGCCACTGCCTCGGTCACCTTCCAGGAATGGGACGAGAACGTGCAGCCGCAAAATCCCACCTCGCTCGCCCGCGAGCCGGGCCGCATGCGGCGCGAAGTGCGCCCGCACGATACGCTGGCGCTGATCGCGTATGAGGAATATGGCGACCCCACCAGGTGGCGCATCCTCGCGGACGAGAACCAGATCGAGGATCCCTTGAACCTGGTTCCCGGTACGATACTCTCGATCCCGCCGCTTTGACGGGAAGCGGCCTCTCCCTAAAACCATCCCGCGAGTGAAGGGGAGCAAGAGGCAACCGATGGTGAAATTTCGTGGGGAGGTGTAAAATTGCCCACTTCATCTTCAGGGGTGCTGCTGCCGTTGCTCGAGATTACCATCAACGGACAGCCGGCGCCGGCGAAATTAATGCAGGAGATGACGGAATGCATAGTAGAAAACAGCCTGCATCTGCCTGATATGTGCACGATTCGCCTTACGGACGATGAATTCAAGTTTATCGACGATAAGTTATTGAGCGAAGGGAAACCCATCGAGGTGAAGGCCGGCTTCCAGGGACAGACGCCCGAAACGATCTTCAAAGGCGAGATCACCGGGCTGGAATTCGACCTTGCCGCCCATGCGACGCCTACGCTGATCATCCGCTCGTTCAACAAGGCGCACCGGCTTCATCATGGGCGTAAAACGAAAACTTACCAGAACGTGAAGGACTCGGATCTGGCGCAACAGGTGGCAGGCCAGGTCGGTCTGCAGGCGCAGGTGGACGATACCGGCGCGTTGTACGAGCACGTGCTCCAGTATAACCAGACGAACTGGGAGTTCCTCTCGCTGCGCGCACTGCGCGCCGGCTGCCGGCTATACGTGGACGGCGATAAGCTGTGTTTCAAAAAAGTCAAAAAAGACGGGGACAGCGAGGTTATGGTGGAGTGGGGAAAGAACCTGATTTCCTTCCGCCCGCATACCGCCGCCACGCCGCAGGTGAGCAAAGTGATCGTCCGCGGCTGGGACCCAACGAAAAAGGAGCCGATTTCGGCGGAAGTGACAATCGATAACGCGAAAAGCGCTCCCGCCGTCTCCATGACGCCCGGTACGGCCGCGCAGGCCTTCGGCAGCTCCGAGCTGGTCATTACCGATCAGCCGGTTCACAGCGTGCAGGAAGCTCAAAACATCGCTCAGTCGGTAGCCGATTCCATCGCCGGTGATTACCTGACGGCGGATGGACTGTGCATGGGCGATCCGAAATTGCGCCCGAACACCAGCGTAAAAATAACCAATATCGGCTCGCGCTTCAGCGGCAAATATTATATCACCGCTACCACGCACATCTACAGTCCGGCGGAAGGCAGCTATAAAACGATGTTCTCGGTCAGCGGCAAGCAGTCGAACACGGTGCTCTCCATGCTGGAGAACGGCAAGCCGATTCCGCAGTCGGCCCAGGGCGGCAATATCGTGGTCGGCCTGGTTACCAATAATAAATCGTCCGGCGCCCGCAACGATATGGGCTGGATTAAAGTGAAGTATCCCTGGCTGGGAGATGATATCGAGAGCGGCTGGATTCGCGTCGCCTCGCAGATGGCGGGCAGCGGTCGCGGCATGTTCAACCTGCCGGAGATCGACGACGAAGTGCTCATCGCCTTCGAGCACGGCGATGTAAACCGTCCCTACATGATCGCCCAGCTCTGGAACGGCAACGATAAGATGCCGGCCGGCGAGACCGGGGCCATGGTCGCCGACGGTGAGGTACAACGCCGGGGTTTCTACACGCGCATCGGGCATAAGATCGTCTTCAACGATCTGGACGGCAAGGGAGATATCACCGTCACTACCGCCAACGATCACCAGATCTGCCTGGACGACGCCAACCAGAAGGTAACGGTGAAGACGAAAACCGGACATAAGGTCGAAATGGACGACGCCGGCGCGAAGATCACCGTGGTCGATAAGACCGGCGGCAATAAAATAACCATCTCATCCAACGATAATTCCATCAAGCTGGAATGTAATGGTAACTTCACCATCGACGCGAAAGGGAAGGTGAGCATCAAGGGAATGACCGGCGTCGATGTCAACACCCCCGCCATGATGAACCTGGAAGCGTCGGCAGTCACCACGATCAAGGGGTCGATCGTTAAAATCAATTAAAGGAGGATTTATGCCCGCTACAACGAAAGATTTTCTTGGTTCCGGCTGGAAATTCCCCCCGCAATTGGATTCGCGCGGGCGTATCAAGCTCGTTCATCAGGAGAAGGATATCGAGGAGTCGATCCGCATTATCCTGACGACTCGCTTCGGGGAGCGTCCCATGCGCCCGGAATTCGGGTCGGACCTGTTCACCCTCGTCTTCGCTCCCAACGATGCAACCACCGGCGGTCTGGCGCGCCGGTATGTAATGGAATCGCTGGCGCGCTGGGAACCACGCATCGAGGTAACGGAGGTGACCGCGCAACCCGATCCGGCGGATGTTTCCCGCCTGTTGATCGATATACAATATCGAATTCCGGCAACGAATGCCGAACGGAATCTGGTCTTTCCTTTCTACACGATTCCCGGGGAAGAGTAGAAGTTCGAAGTTCCAGGTTTCAGGTCCGGAGTTCGGAGTGCTGAGCTCGGAATTAAAAGTTAAGCAAAGTCAGTCCGGCGGTTGAGCGAGGATCCACGCAGATCACCGCAGATCAGCGCAGATCACCGGTTTTTCGGCAGTTCGAAGTATAACTCCGAACAGGAGAAATAATATGTCATTACCCGCGCCACAACTTGACGACCGCAGATTCCAGGACATAGTGGACGATGCCAAACGGCAGATTGGTCTGCGCTGTCCGGAGTGGACGGATCATAACGTCTCCGATCCCGGCGTGACGCTGATCGAGTTGTTTGCCTGGATGATGGAAGGCACCCTCTATCGGCTGAACCAGGTACCCGAGCGCAACTATATAAAATTTCTTGAGCTGCTCGGGATCACCCTCGAATCCGCCGCGCCGGCGCGCACCGAGCTGTGCTTCCGCCTGTCGCGTCCCATTTTCGATACGCCGGAAAACGATGCGTTCATCCTCCGGCTGCCGGCGTTCTCCACGGTGGCGGCCACCATGCGCACCGAGGTTGACGATGCGATCGACTTCGCCACCGAGGCAGACCTGGTGATGACCCGCCCGCGGCTGGCGCATATCTTTTCGGCAAACCAGGCATCGGCGGCGGGCGATCCGCTGGCGGTGTCGGAGGCGCGCGCCTTCACCCCCATCGAGCCGGGCACCGACATCGAGCTAGATGAGCACGGCGCGCCACGTACTATCCACCGCGCGGGTTTCATCATCTTCGGCGCTGTCCCACGCGAAGGCGACGCGCTATACCTGGGCTTCGACGCCGATATTTCCGGCAACCTGATCGAGCTGCGCGCCGAGTGTAATCGGAGCGCCGCCACCGGACTCGACGAAGATTATCCCGCCCAGGTCTGGGAGTTCTGGAACGTGGCGGAGAACCGCTGGGATCGATTGATTTCGCCTTCCGGCACCGATACCACCTTCGGATTCAACCGGACGGGAGCAATCGAATTATTGATGCCGCGCGGCCTGCTGCCTGCCACGCTGAACGATCGGCAGGCCCGCTGGATTCGCTGCCGCTATACCACCGCGGTCCAGGATTTACCCCCGCGCGGTCCGGCCGGCCTGCGCCCCTCCGGGTATCAGAAATCGCCGGAAGTGTTTTCCCTCGCGGCGTGTACCGCCGGCGGCAGCGCGCCGGCTTCCAACGCCAGCACCGTTGTCGGGGAGGCGCTCGGGCAAAGCGACGGCACGCCGGGGCAGGTTTTCAAACTGCAGCATGCGCCCATCCTCCCCCGCCGTCCGGGCGAGACGATCCTGGTCGGCGAGCTGGGCGCGTCGCCGGCGGAGATGGACGAATGGACCGAAGTGAGCGATTTCTCCGAAAGCGGGCCGCATGACAGGCATTTCGTCTGCGATGGCTTCACCGGTGAAATATACTTCGGTCCTAACATTCACCAGCCGGACGGCTCTACCCGGCAATACGGCGCGGTGCCGGCGAAGGGACTCACCATCACCGTCACCGCCTACCGATACGGCGGCGGCGTGCAAGGCAATATTCGCGAAAACCAGATTCACACCCTGAAATCGGCCATCCCCTATATCGCCGACGTGTGGAATCCCGCGCCGGCTATCGGCGGGCAAAACCAGGAGGTGCTCGAACGCGCTAAAATGCGCGCCCGCGCCTCGCTGCGTATACGCGAGCGCGCGGTGACGGCGGAAGACTATGAATTCCTCGCCTGCCGCGCAACTTCCAGCGTGGGTCGCGCTCACTGCGTCCAGCCCGCCCCGCGCCATAACCGAGGCAGGAAAAACGAAATGATCCCGCCCGGAGTAGTGCGGGTATTGCTGGTGCCGGCGCTCGGAACGCAGGTTGCCGTGCCGCGCCCCGCCGACCTGCGGGTTGATGAGCGCACCCTGCGGGAGGTCTTCGACTATCTGGATCAGCGGCGCATGTTGACCGCCGTTCTTGAAGTCGGCGAACCCGACTACGTCTTCGTATCGACGGAGATCACTCTGGTGGCCGATCCGAAATTGGATGCCGACCAGGTCGCGCAGACGGTGAAAGGACGGCTGGAAGCCTATATCAATCCCCTGTGGGGTGGACCTAACGGCAACGGCTGGCCTTTCCGCCGCGCGCTGACACTGGCGGATATCTACGCCCAGGTCGGCTCGGTGGCGGGCGTCGCCTTCCTCCTCGATGCGAAAATATTCATTTCCCGCATGGATAATCCGCAGTCAGCGCGGTATACAGCGGAGAAGCTGGTTTCTAATGCGGAGGGCGTGCGCCTGTCCGAGCACGAGCTCATCTGCACGCGCGAGCATCGCATCCACGTCCGGCCCATCTGGACGGTCGGGATGGAAGCGCCGGCATCGGCAAAGGAGTGACGCGTGGCAACCCTGCGTGAACAATACCGAGATGCCTTCTATATCCCCGGCGCCGCTGAAGCGGAGATGACCGGTCTGCGCGCGACGCTGGAGCCCGACCTGCTGCTGGTACCGTTGCTGCCGCCTCCGGACCCGGCGCGCAACGGCGGTCCCTGGCACAGGGTGACTCCACCTCGCGGCATGCTGGTACAGTTGGCATCAGCGGACCAGTTGCGCATCGTGCGCCTGACCGTCGAAAGCGATAGCCCGCGCTGGTATCCCGGCTGGCCGCGCTGGTCATATGCCGTGCGCCGCGCCCCGGAGTTGATCGGCGGGCACGCGGTCGATGCGCAGGACGTATTATCGCCGGATGCCTCCTCTCTCACCCTGCTTGTGCTGCCTGATGAAACGCGCGAGGCCACGCTGGAGATCACCGCCGTGCTGGATGGGCAGACCTTCCCCGGACATTACAGATGCAATATCCGCGTCACCGATGTCACTCGGGGCGAGGAAGGAGAGTCCTGCCTGCTGCCGGGCGCGTTCGAGCTGCGCCATCCGCCGTCGAAAGCGCTGAATATGCTCCCGGCGATCTACCATGACGCGCTCGACAGGCTGGAAGAGGAATCAGCCGATGGGCAAATGATGCCGTTTTTCGCGCGTTTTCTGCGTGGCTTCGATGACGAGATCGAGCCGCTGGAACGCCTGCTCCCCGTGCTGCACCGCTACTTCGGTCCTTACAGCACACCGAGTGACTTTCTGCCCTGGCTCGCTTGCTGGGTCGCCCTGGCGCTGGATGAAAACTGGCCGGAGATGAGGCGCCGCCGACTCATTGCCGAAGCGGTCGAGCTTTATCGCTGGCGCGGCGCCCGCAAGGGACTGCTGCGCTACCTGGAAATCTACGCCGGCGTCAAGCCGGAGATAAACGACCAGCCGTTCCGCGGCTGGCGCCTGGGCGCCGGCTCGCTGCTCGGTAAGAACACGGTACTCGGCGATGTGGCCGACCATTCCTTTGTCGTCACCCTAGCCGTACCTGACCCGTCTGCCATCAATGAACAGATCGTGCGCGATATTATCGAAAGTGAAAAACCCGCGCACACCGGTTACAGCCTGCGGATCGTTCGCCGCATATCGTTTGAAGAAGAGAGGGCCGTTAAATGATTCGGGATAAAATCGTGAATGTTCCGCCGGTCACCGGCATCAATCCCTTCGATGAATTGCCCGTCGATGCCGCCATCTGGCGGACTGCCCACGATCATCATCATCAGCACCGCCTGCTGCATGGCACGATCGCGCACCGGCCCGGCGTCGTTTATGGGCTGGAAGTGCTGGCCCGGCAGGACCGGACGCTAACCGTGGCGCCCGGCGCCGCGGTTGATGCCGAAGGCCGGCTCATCCTGCTGCGGGAACCCGTCAGCTTCGATATGGACGAGAAGGGCCAGTTCTTCATCACCCTCTCCTATAAACAGCCATTCATCACCGAGTCGGCGGTTACCGTAGGGAGCGGCGAGAAGTATTACGAATTTATGGAAGGCCGCGAAGTGCGCAGTACCAAGGACGCGCCAAGTAATGAATATATCGAGCTGGCCCGCATTTATCGCACTAACCCGGAAAAACCGGTCAGAAACGCGGCCAATCCCTTCGACCCGGGCAGCGATGAGATCAACCTGCTGCACAGGCCGCTCGCGTTTCCTCACTGCTACGCCGATGTAGCAGTGGGCGAGCTGGCCTATGTGCCGAAAACCGGCGGAGATTCCTGGAAACCCAATCGCGCCGGCCTGTGGAACCTGCTGCAGGAGGGGAACGGGCGCGGATTCCACCTGGAATTCGCCGGACCGGTCAATATCGCCGCGGATGACCTGTCCCCCTTCCCCGCGCTGCTCTATATCGCCGGCAGCAAGGGATTTCAGCCGCTCTCCGCCCAGCAGGTCGAAGGACTGCAGCGCTTCCTCGCGCGCGGGGGCGTGCTGCTGGGCGATGCCTGCGGTGGCGAGGAGTTCGCCAATATGTTCAAAGAGCTGGCGGCGCAGCTCGGCGCCTCGCTGGCCGACATGGCTGCCGGCCACCCACTGCTTAAATCGCATTATGTTTTTTCCGCCGCTCCCGTTGGCGCGCAGGACGGCAAGGGATTTGTCATCGACGCAGAGGGGGGCGTGATGCTGAGCTCCGCCAACTACGGCGGAGCCTGGCAGGGCGACATCTCCAAGCCGGACGCTCCCGACGCGCGCGAGCGCATCCGCCAGGCCGTTGAATTCGGATTGAATATCATCATGCATGCCGCCAAACGGCAACGCGGTAAATACCTGGACACGCTCCTGCGCTGAGCCGGAGCGCGGGCGTCCCGCCCGCGCGAGACTCCGAACCCAGAACTTGGAAATCGGAACCCGGGAACCTGGAACTCAGAACCTGGAACCCGTATCATGACACCCGTGTTCCGATAGAGTATAATGAACGCAATTGATATTACCAGCAGGTGAGGGGTCAATGAATACCATTTCCGCAATCTCCAACCCTCGGGACGGCACAACGCTTCCGGTCAAGGCCGGAGAAAAACTGAATATTACCTTCGAAATCGAAAATGACAATCCGCTCGATGTCGTGGGATTTTATCTTACCATCGCCGATCTGCCGGCGGAATGGTGGAGCGGCACGCAAAGCGCAAACCCCCGGCAGGTGGTGGCCGGAGGGCGTGATATCCTCATGCTGACCCTGCAGCCGGCGTCCGGCGCGCAACCGGCGAATTATCCGTTCAGCGTGCAGGTTCAAGCGGTAAATGATCTGGCGGGCGTTCCAACGGTATTTAATCTTACACTCTCCGTCGAGCAGGGAGACGAACCGGCGCCCGCGCCACATGATGTTGTCGAAGCCCACAGCGTCGAACCTGAAGTAACCGAACCCGCGGCGGCAGCGCCGCCGCCCCAACCGCCGCCGCCACCGCCGTCTCAGCCGATTTCGCCCCCTCCGTCCGCCGCGCCGAAGGCGCCCCCCCCGCCGCCCGTAGTCGCCACGCCCGCGCCGCCCCAACCCGCGCAGGTTGAAGAACTTGTTTCCGCACCGGTGTTCGGAACGGCTGCGCCGCCGGCGCCGGTGGAGACGGTGAGCCTGCAGCGAGAACCGGTGGCGGTAGAGGTGCGTCAGAAAGCGGCCCCGCTGCCGGAGGCGGACCGGCAGGTCATCAATCCGGAAGACCGGCGCATTCTGCACATGCTGCCCGGCGAGCGAATGCTGCTGCGCTTCAAATTTCATAACACACAGAATTACGCCTGCAATTACATCCTGGACGAAGATCGCATGGCGGCTCTTCCTGACGGCTGGCTGGAACGCACCCAGGCGCAAGTCAATCTCACGCCTAATGCCGAAGGTGAAGTATTCTGCCTGCTCACTCCGCCGGCAAACGCGCGCCCCGGCGAGTATCAGTTCGCCGTCTTCATCGGCACGCAGCACGCGGAGCGGCCGGAGGAACGGTATTATACCCTGTTGATCGAGGCCACGCCGGCGGTCACGCTCGCAACAAAAGAAGCGAAGAAGCAGGCCGGTCCTTTCGGCTATGAAGCGACCTTCCCGCTGACCGTCGCCAACGCGGGCAATTCCGAAACCGCCTTTCGCGTGGCAGTGCGCGAGCCGCGCGCGCCGGCCGCCGATGATGATGAGGAAGCGCAGCTCCCGCGCGATATTTATGAAACGGCGAATTGGACCTACCAGTTCGATCAGGAAGTGGATAATCTGAAGGCGCCCGCGCAGGGACGCGACCTGAAGCCGGTCGAGGTGAACCTGCGCATCAAGCGTCGCGGCCCGTGGTGGTGGGGATTTCAGGAAGCGCACACCGCCACCGTAGCCGCCGTGCCGGTTACCGACACGGCGAATGGCGGCAAGGAAGAAAACCTGGCGCAGGTAACCCTCCGGCGCTGGCGCCTGTTGCCGTTCCCCTACATCTTTCTGATTCCCATCATCCTGCTGCTGTTGTTGATCGGCAGCCAGGCGGGAAACCTGCGTGTGACCAATGGCTTGCAGGTGCCGGGGAAGAGTGAATTTTACGTTTTCGGTTCGCTGCCGTTGAACGCCAAACTTGCCTGGGATGCTTTCCCACTCGTGCCGCAGCGGCTGAACTTCAGCGATGGTCAGGAATTAGTCAGCCTGCTCCATCACGCGGAGAAAAAAGAAACCCTTGAAGAGAAGGGCACGAAATACGGCAAGGTCATCAGTTGCAGTGTGCGTAATCGCACCGCGAATATTACCTTCGTGCCGGAAAGAACGAACGGCAAGTTGGAATTGCTGGTAAACGGATATCCGGCGCCGGCGGTACAATTCGAAGGAGACGATAACGGCGCCGCAAAGCTGGGACTGGCCCGCGCTCAATATGATTTGACCGTCTCGCGGCAAAACTACACGCAACTGAGTTTCCATAATACCGATATCACTGGTAGCCAGATCAATATCTATGTCTTCCTGCAGCCAAACCGGGGTGAATTCGAGATTCTCAACATTACCAATCGCGCTCCGGAATCCGGTACCACCACCCAGCCGGTAAAAATAAAGGCATTGGAGCCCGGCGCCGCCGGGCAATTGATTTTTGTCACCACTGACAGCGAGCAGCAATACATCAGCGTGAACTTGATGGCGGAGTAAGATGATTATCCTGCTTCAAAGAGAGATCAGTATCGTGCCTGGGCGGGCGATGCCCGTCAGGCCGCCCGATACCCAGGTGGGCGAGAACTGCGCGGTGTTGCAGATTGTAAACAACACCAACCAGGAAAACGAATATACCGTGCGCGTCGATTGCGCCCATCCTACCTGGCGCGAGGAGTGGACGCGTCTGGCCTCCATCGTCGAAACCACGGAGGCCGGCGGCTACATTCAGCCCAGTAAGCCGGATATGGCGCTATCCGACGGCTCGCTGCGCATCTACGTCGCCCGCCAGAGCCAGCGCAAGGTGATGATCGCTTTCCAATTGCCGAAGGCGCCTGATTCCCGCGCGGGACGCTATACACTGAAGGTGCAAGTCCGCACCCGCCTCACCGCCAACGGGCAATCACCCCAACCGCAAGTCGAGGAGCTCCTCATCGACGCCTTCGTCGAGCCTTATTACGATTGGGGCGTCGCCTTCGATCCGCCACGGCGCGGGGTTGGTCTGCTTCGCCGCAAGGCGCGCTACCAGGTGACGGTGGTAAACCGCGGCAATGACTGGCTCTATTGCCAGCTTCGCCCCCCGCAGGCGCAGCAGCAGACGGACTTGCGCCTGGCGATCTTTACCGAGGCGGTAGCGGTGCCGCCCCCGGATATCGACCAGCCGGAAGCGCGCCGTCAAGTGCCGCTCGTCGCCGCCACCCGCCTCAAACAGGTGCGGGGCGCGGAAAAAGCCTCTCCTATCCCGCTGCGCATCTACCGCGTGGATGCTCCCTCCGTGCCGCAGCTTCCGCGGCAGGACTACGGCGTTGCGGAGGTGGAACGGCCCGATCATGTGTTATCCGCCGCTACCACCGAGCAGCCCACATCAACCGACGACGAAGCCTTCGGGCCGGGCACGCTCATCTACTACCCGCCGGTGCGCTCGTTCATAACCGGCTCGATCAAGTGGGTGGTAGACAATATGAAGGCCGCCATGTTCGGCGCCGTGGCCATTCTCGCCTTCCTGGTACTGGCGGGACTGGTATATCAGGCGTTTTACCGCGACATGCGCATCGAGCCGCTGATATTATTCGTCACCGAGAAGCAGAAGAAGGTTCCCTTCAAGGGGCGCTATATCGCGGGTTCGACTGTTTACGTCTATACCGCCTCCAATTCGATTTCCGAAAAAGACCCGATCAAGGTGAATGTCACTTATAAAAACGAGCTCAGCGCGGACTCGAAACGGGCGGCGTCCTCGGCAGTGGCGGTGTTGAACAACCTGAATGTCGATGAACCGCAATATCTTACCGCTGATTTGAGCGGCATGTGGAACCGGCTGGAAGGCGGCGATCACCTGAAATTCAAGGTGGTGCGCGGTTCGCCGCTCGCCCGCATAGCCCGCGGTTGGCTTACTTACGAATGCGTCACCGAGGTGGGAGTCGAAAAGATGAAAGTGCAGCCGGCCACCGTCCCGACGCTGAGCGGGCAGCATCTGGGCCGGGTGACGGCCGGCGGCAAAGTCTCCGCCCAGGGGAAGGAGCTGGGAAGCAAAACCGGCTCCGTGCGCGTCAACGGGCAGGATATGGAAATAGCCGGCTGGCGGGATACCGTCGTCACGTTCAAAGTGCCGGAAGACTTCGGCGACTCCGAGAAAAGCATGGTCGAAATCATTCGCGCGGATGGCGCGCCCGCGCCGATAACCTATGTCGATATCAAGGCCAAGCCGGGTGTCGAGGTAGCGGTTGGAGGCGGCGGGGGAGGCAACTCCGGTGGCGGGGGAGGCGGCGATACCAGTGGCGGCGGGGGAGGCGGCAACTCCGGTGGCGGCGGTAATGCGGGTGGAGACGGCGGCAACGCCGGAGGCGGCAATGCCGGCAATAGCGGAAACCTGCCCATCCGACCACTGATCAGACCGATCAAACCGCAGCTTGTCAGGGGCGACGCGATGGCAACCCTGATCGAAGCTTACGACAAAAATGCCGATGCGGACACCCTGGATAAAGCGATGAACAGCGCGAACAATAACACCATCGAAGGCAAAGCGATAACCGCCATCGCCCTGTTACTGAAGAATGCGGACGAAGAATCCCCGGACTACAATGCGCAGGAAGCGAAGAACGCGGCGCGCATCGTAGCCGGCCTTGGCAACCCCCGCACGCCGCGCGAGAAGGCCCTGGTTCTCATTGCCAGGGGGTATATCGGGAACCCGAATGGCAACTGGAGCCAGGCTGCCCGCGTCGGGGACCAGCAGACCAAAGCATTCGCCCAGCGGCTGTTGAAAGACCTTACCGCTCCTATTCAGTGAAAAGCTCTACCGCTTGATACGGCCGGCCGGCGCCTTCCTTGCTGTCCGGCCTTCTCCGCACGGCGTCCCTTGCGCGCTACTTTCCTTCAGCTGTCCTCTTCCAGCGCCATTTCGCGCGCGTTGTCATCAACCCGAACATCGCCCATCCGGTTTGCTCGGTATGATGACGGCAGCCAGGAATTTTGGAGGAAATGCAGCGATGGCGCAAGAAACACCACGGGACTTCAGTCATGGTCCGGATGTGTTGACCCTGTTGAACCGCGATCTCGCCAATGAGATGAATACTATGCTCATGTATATGGCGAACAGTTTGAAGGCCAGCGGAATGGATGCCCACGATGTAAAAAGCGTGATGAGCGGTTATGTGAAGCAGGACTTCAAACACGCGCGCAAGCTTGCCGCCCGCATCGTGGATCTGGAAGGCGAGCCCGAGCTGACGCCGGCGGACCTGCGGAACAACGCCAGCATCGAGGCAATGCAATCGAAAGGCGGCGCACTCGAGCCGATGCTCAAGGACGCACTGGAGCATGAGCTGCGGGCGGTGATCGAATATAAAAACCAGATTCAGAACATCGCCTTCACCGATCCGGCCACCCGCCTGCTGCTCGAAGGGATACTAGTCGAGAAAGAGCGTCAGGCGGAGGAGATTCGCCACCTGCTCGGTGTGTGATCGCTGGAGCGCGGCTCGGTCAGCGCCTTTTCCGCGCGATGGTTTCCAGGATGCAGCGCGCCAGGTTTTCCGAGTCATGGCGCGCCAGGTGCAGGTCGGCAAGCAGGTGGCCGGTAATCGGCGTCGTGCCCAGCGCGCGCAGCCGGGCCAGGTCGGGTTCGACGAATTGCTGCCGCTTGTCCGCGTAAAGCGCGATCACCTCGGGCGACGGGCGCTGCAGGTTGACTATCGCGTAGTGGAAGGGATTATCGCCGGGCAGGTGGCGCAGCACCGCTTCCAGGTGGCGCGCGGCGGAGTAATGATCCGTTTCGCCGGGCTGCGTCATCACGTTGCAGACGAATATCTTCACCGCCCGCGACGCGGCCAGCGCCTCCGCCATGCCCGGAATCAGCAGATTGGGCAGCAGGCTGCTGTAGACGCTGCCCGGCCCCAGGATGATGACGTCCGCATCATACAGGGCATCCAGCGCCTCCGGCAGCGGGGTGATGTCGGACGGGATCACCCGCAGCGAGTCGATGGCGCCAGCATAAGCCGTGATGGCGGTCTCCCCCTCCACCACGGCGCCGTCGGTCATGGTGGCCCGCAGCACCAGCGGTCGATTGGCGGAGGGCAATACCCGCCCGCGCACCGCCAGCACCTGGCTGGCCTTGTGAATTGCCTCTTTGAAGTCGCCGGTCATCTCGCTCAAACCGGCGATGATAAGGTTACCAAGGCTGTGCCCATTCAGGTCTTTACTGGAGCGCGCGAACCGGTGCTGAAACAACTGCTCCATCAGCGGCTCGGCGTCCGCCAGCGCCACCAGGCAGTTGCGGATATCGCCGGGCGGAGGCATGTCGAGATCGACGCGCAACCGGCCCGAACTGCCGCCGTCGTCGGAAACGGTCACGATGGCGGTCAGCTCCACCGGATAAGTCTTCAGGCCGCGCAGCAGCGTCGCTAAACCGGTGCCGCCGCCGATGCCGACTATTCGCACTCGCGGAGCCGACCCGCGCTCCCCCAGCAGCGCCTTCACCACCTCGTGGCCCGTGGTCGCCGGATTCGCGGCATGTGTGAAGGAGCGGATCAGGCGGCGGGCGCCCCACGCCGCGAGACCCAATCCCAGTCCGATGAGAACGGCGCCGGCCGGCAACGGCATGTTTTGCGGCAGCTCCCGCGCCGTCGCGACAAACCAGAGCCGCGCCAGCCAGTCTCGCGGCGGAACGCGCGCCCAGAACGCAAGCGAGAGACCGGCGGTGAATAACACCATCCCCGCGATATTCACCAGGATCCATCGCTTGATGGAGAGCCCGGGCAGTAAGAGCCTATACATATTTTAGAGTTATGAGTTTTGAATTATGAGTTTTGAGTTGTCTTTATGGGGACCTATCCGAGAACAACAACTCAAAACTCAAAACTCATAACTCAAAACTTAAAACTCCTTTTAACGCTTCATGTCGCGGTGATCCAGCACCACCTCATAACCCTGGCCGCGCAGAAACTCCCCGAGCAGCCGGGTCAGGACCACCGAGCGATGATGCCCGCCGGTGCATCCGACGGCGACCGTCAGGTATGATTTACCCTCCGCGGCATACAGCGGCAGCGTGAAGATCAACAAATCTTCCAGTTTGCGCAGGAATTCCCCCGATGCCGGGTCCTCCATAACATACTGTTCGACTTGCGTGTCGGCGCCGGTGAGCTGCTGCATTTCCGGGATATAGTGAGGATTGCGTAAAAATCGGGCGTCGAAGACCAGGTCGGCATCGACCGGCACGCCGTATTTGTAGCCAAAGGAGAGCACGTTCACCAGCATGCGCCCGCTCGCCCGCTCGTTGAAGAGCACGGCGATGTCCTCCTTGAGCTGACGTGGGTTAGTTGACGAGGTATCGATTATTTTATCCGCGCTCGCGCGCAGCTCCTGCAGTTGTCTCCGCTCCAACCGGATGCTGTCGAGCAGCGTTCGGTGCCGCGTTGCCAGCGGGTGGCGCCGCCGCGTCTCCTTGAAACGCCGCAGCAGCGTATCTTCGGTGGCCTCCAGGAATATCAGGCGCGGCTTAAAACCGAGGGTGCGCAGCGTTTCGATCATCCCGGAAAGATCGGCGAAAAAGTAGCCGCCGCGGATGTCCATCACCACCGCCACGCGCGGCACCCGCCCCTGCGAATGCGCGCACAGCTCGGCGAATTGGGGCAGCAGCGCGGGCGGCATGTTATCGACGCAATAAAAGCCCATGTCCTCCAGGCAATGAACGGCTTGCGTTTTGCCCGCGCCGGACAGTCCCGTCACGACCACGAATTCCTGTGACGGCTGCTGCTGCGCCGCCCGCATGGATTTCGAGCGCGCCTCTTTCCGGTTATTATCGTCTTTTTCAATTTCCATGGTCGGTATCCGCGCGGGGAATCGTTCTACTATAACAGATTTTCGGGGAGGATGCACATGCACTGAGACGTCCGCTCGTCCGGCCTTGAAGGCTGGACGAGCGGACGCTGCGTCAGGGGAGATCGGGTTCAGCGGCGGCGCAGGAAGGTCGGAATCTCCAGGTCGCTCTCCGGCGCCGGCATGGCCGGCACTTCCGGCGCCTGCAGCAGGCGGGTCGCATCCTGCAGCGGGTCGGTGGTGAAGCCGGTGGCGACCACGGTGATGCGCACGCGGTCCTCCATCTTATCGTCGAAGACAATGCCGAAAATAACGTTGGCGTCGTCCACGCCGGCGGCGGTGGCGATGATATTCGCCGCTTCGTCCACCTCGTTCAGGCCAAGGTCGGAGCTGCCGGTGATGTTGAAAAGGATGCGCGCCGCGCCTTCCATCGAGCATTCGAGCAGCGGGCTGGAAATGGCAGCCTGCGCGGCTTCCGCGGCCCGGCGCTCGCCCGCGCCCTCGCCGATGCCCATCAGCGCGGTGCCGGCGTTGGCGAGCACGGCATTGACGTCCGCAAAGTCCAGGTTGATCAATCCGGGCACGGTGATGAGATCGGAGATGCCCTGCACGCCCTGGCGTAAAACCTCGTCGGCATAGCGCATGGCTTCGAGCATCTTCGTGCCCTTGGGCACCACGCCCAGCAGGCGCTCGTTCGGAATGGTGATCAGCGCGTCCACCTTATCCTTCAGGCGGTCGATGCCTTCCTGGGCAATACTCATCCGGCGTCCCTCGAAGCGGAAGGGCTTGGTCACCACGGCGATGCTGAGTGCCCCGAGCTCTTTGGCAACCTCCGCGATGATCGGTCCCGCCCCGGTGCCGGTGCCTCCGCCCATGCCGGCGGTGATGAAGACCATATCCGCGCCATCCAGAATATTTTTCAGTTCCTGGCGGCTTTCGTCCGCGGCCTGTCGGCCGATCTCCGGGTTGCCGCCGGCGCCGAGTCCGCGCGTGACATCTTCGCCGAGCTGTACTTTTCGCTCGGCGGAGGAGCGGGCCAGCGCCTGCATGTCGGTATTGGTAACGATAAATTCGACGCCGCTCAGATTGGCTTCGATCATGCGGTCTACGGCATTACTGCCGCCGCCGCCGACGCCGACCACCTTGATTCTTGCCTGGCCATCATGTAACTTGACCACGTCCGTCCCCTTTCGCAAAATATGGATGACTGCGTTGCCGTTCTTCCTCGGAGGCGTGGCTTTCGCATCATCATGGTCCCCTGTTGGCGTGTGTTGGGGCAGCGATGAAACGGAAACACGCGCGTCCGCATCGGTGAAATCGAGTTGTAACTGCGTCATGTGCGGTCGATTAATGCATGTTATGCAATTGTGCCATTATAGGGAGCAACTCTGCGCACTGTCAACCGGCAACCGGCAACCGCTTCCCGCGCCCGGGAACTATCACCACCGGTGCTCTGCGGATAATAAAGCCTTACGCCACGGACGCCGCGGGTCTTTCGACTGCAAATGTGGTATCGAAGAAATTCCATGCCTGCCGCTGCATCTCCTGGCTGAATACGTGCGGCACATCGAACAGGCCGATATCGAGATTGCCCGGCGCGCCCGCCTTCGCGTAGACGGCGCGCAGGCGCTCGGCGGCTTTCTGGAATCCGTTCAACGGAAAGAGCGCGTCCTGGCTGCCCTGCATCACCTGCATCGGCCGCGGCGCGTGCAGCGCGGCAAGGTCCGGCCAGTCCAGCACCCGCGTAAGGCCGGGAATGATATTGGCCCATGAATGCGCGCCCACCGCGTCCTCCAGCATCTCATGCAGGGTACTCATCCAGCCCACGATACATACTGCCCGCACGCGCGGGTCCAAGGCGCCGAGCAGCGCCGCGCGCATGCCGCCGGTACAAAGCCCCACCGCCCCGATGCTGTCCGGGTCCACCTCGGGCCGGGTCAGCAGGAAGTCCACCGTGCGCATGTCGTCCCACGCCAGGATACCCGGCCATGTTGTGCCCGCCAGCGTCAGCGATTTCGCGACCGTGCTCTCCATCTGCACGCACACCTGGTCGATGAGCTTGACCCAGTGGTCGGAGCCTTCCGCCACCACCAGGAAATCGCGCTGCATCTCCAGCGGCGGCGGCACGTCGATGCGCCGTTCGCCGAAATAAAAGCTGTCGCTCACCGCCACCACATAACCACGGCGCGCCAGCTCGCTGGCGATGGCCACCCCGCCGTATTGCCGATCGCGGTATTGCGTGAGGATGGCCGGATCGTTCGGCTCCTCCACCAGTTTCTTCTTGCCGAAGTAATACATGCCGCCGTGGCAGTGCAGCGCCAATACCGCCGGCGCCGGGCCGCTCAACTCGCGCGGGGTCAGCAGCAGTACCGGCATGCGCTCGCCCGGCGAGGAGGTGATATACCATTTCTGCTGGGTATATTCGGGAAATTCGGTAAAATCAGCCAGCTCCGAACTGAGATCCGCTGCGTCCGGCTGGTAGAGGAGCAGAGAGCGCAGGTAATCGCTCGTCTCCGCGCGCCACCGCTCGATATCGGTGAAGCGGTCGTGCAGGAACGAAAACGGCGGAAGCCCGCGCTGTGCCTGATTATCGATGAAGGGATATAAGTTTCCGGTTACCGGCATCGTTTACCTTACCTTTGCAAAAATGAAAAATGCATTTTCTAATGTAAAATGAATGCTCAATATCGAGAGCAAAGCCTGCGGTATCCTGCACGGCTTAATGATATTTAGCATTTTTCACTTTGCATTTTTCATTTACATTATCGGGTCCGTCTCCTCCGCGCGGATGACCGACAGGCCGGGAAATTCGGCGGTCAGATAATCCGCGAGCAGCGCGGCGGCAGGCCGCTCGGTGGCGAAATGTCCGGCGTCGATAATGACCGGTCCGTGGTCGCGCGCCAGCAACGCCTGATGATGCTTCACCTCGCCCGTCAGATACAGGTCGGCGCCCGCCCGGCGCGCCAGCTCGGTGAAATCGCTTCCCGCGCCCGTGCAGAGCGCGATCCGCTGCACGGCGCGGTCCGTGTCGCCGATCAGCGCCGGTCTTTCAGTCCCCAATACGGTGCGGACGCGCTCCAGGAAAGCGGGAACCGGCATCGGCGCGTCCAACATGCCGATCCGCCCCAGACCGGCGCCGGGCCAGGCATTTTCCAGGGGGATCAGATCGTAGGCCACCTCTTCGTAAGGGTGGACGGCCAGCATGGCGTCCAGCACCCGTGGTAATTGTGCCCGCGGCACAATGGTTTCTAACCTTATCTCGCGGACGCGCTCCAGTTCGCCCGGCGCGCCGATGAAGGGCGATGTTCCCGCCAGCGGACGGAAGGCGCCCATGCCCGGCGATCCAAAGGTGCAATCGCTGTATAGCCCGATATGTCCGGCCCCCGCCGCGCAGACGGCGTCGCGCACCGCGTCGAGCTGCGCCTCCGGTACAAAAACCACCAGCTTGAGCAGCGGGCGCGCCTCCGACGGCGCCAGCGGCCGCGTGTCGCGCAGTCCCAGCAGCTCGGCCACGTAATGGTTCAACCCGCGCGGCGCGCTGTCCAGGTTGGTGTGGGCGGCCAGCAGGGCGCGGTCCTCGCGAATCAACCGCCGCGCCAGGCTCATGATGCCGCCGTCCTCCACCATGCGCTTCGTCGCCGTGAACAGCAGCGGATGGTGCGCCACCAGCATCTCCGCCCCCAGCGCCGCCGCCTGGTCGATCACGCCCGCGGACGCGTCCAACGCCGTCAGCACCGTGCCGACCTCCCGCGCCGGATCGCCCAGCAGCAGGCCGACGTTATCCCAACTCTCCGCCAGCGCCGGTGGAGCGAGCTCGTGTATGCGATGGACTATCGCGTTAACGGTCACACTCATCGTACTTATAACCTGATTCGCGCTATCGGCAAAATATCCTGCCGGAGAAGGTGGACATATCAAGCAGGAGATAAGTATGCTTTATAATCAACGGAGGAATATAATCACTCCACCGATTCGGATATATAAAACATGATATTAACCACTAAACGTGATAACTTGCACCCGTTAATATGGGTTCTCGAACCGAGTAGGTTTCTCAAACATGAGCGTGACTTATCGCTTGTTCGCCCAATTCACTGGACACGCCCCCCCAAAGCCTGTTATCTTACCCCTGGGTTTCCGGCAGTTCTTGCCGGCGCCCGCTTGCCGCTCGAAGGACAGGTGTATGTCGCCAAACGATCGTCAACCCACCATGCGCATGGAGTTTCACGTTTCCCGCGCCGCGCGAGATCGGTATCAGTTCGACCAGGCGCTGTTCGCGTTGAGCGGCAACGTGGTGTTCGCCAATTTCCACGGGGCGCGGGTCTTCGCGCGGAAAATGAATGCCCGGCGCGACCTGGCGCGCTTCCCGGAGCTGGCGGTGCGGGCGGGGCAGCTCAACGCCCTCGGGTTGATCGACGAGATTCTGCATTATGTCTTCGACATGTACCGGCGGCAAGTGGAGCCGGACGCGATGGCGCGCGCGCTGGCGGTGATGGAGGAGGAACTCGGCAGGGAGGCGGTGGATGAGGCGCTGCGCCAGTTCACGGATGCCTTTCCTCCCCTTGCCGTTTACCGGCGCGAGATCGAGCTGGACGCTTACCTGGCCGGCGAGACGGAGGGCGTGCCCAACCGGCAGCTGGTGCTGGAAGAGCTGGCGATGCTGTGGCTGGTGAACCTTAACCCGGCCGCCATGCCGTTTGGAGAGCTGTTCGATGATGCCGAGCTGAAGCGGAAGACGGCCTATCCCGCGATGATGGAGTGCTTGTACCGGTTTTTTGCCGCGCAGCCGACGTTCGGGCCGGATCATCAGCAGCTCATCGACATGCTGCGCGCGCCGGCGCTGGCCTCGCCGCATTCACTCGCCGGTCAGCTCGAATACATCCTCCGCCGCTGGGGCGCGCTGTTCGGCGCATTTCTCTATCGCCTGTTGAGCAGCCTCGATCTGATCAAAGAAGAGGAGAAGGCGATCTTCGGCGGGCCAGGGCCGTCGCTGGTCTATGATTACCGCGGCATCATGGAGGAGCCGGAGCATTTCAGCGCGGACAAGGACTGGATGCCGCGCACAGTACTGATCGCGAAGAACACTTATGTCTGGCTGGATCAGCTTTCGAAGCAGTACCGGCGGAATATATATCGGCTGGATCAGATTCCTGACGAGGAGCTGGACAGCCTGGCGCGGCGCGGCTTCACCGGCCTGTGGCTCATCGGATTGTGGGAGCGCAGCCCGGCCTCCGCGCGCATCAAGCAGATGATGGGCAACCCGGAAGCGGTGGCCTCCGCCTATTCCGTCTCCTCCTACGACCCGGCGCAAGACCTGGGCGGTGACGAAGCGCTGCATAACCTGCGCGAGCGGGCGTGGGCGCGCGGCATCCGGCTGGCCAGCGACATGGTGCCCAACCACGTGGGCATCGACTCGCCCTGGGTGGTCAATCACCCCGACTGGTTCGTCCAACTGCCCTACAGCCCCTTCCCGGCCTACTCCTTCAACGGCCCCAACTTGTCCTGGGACGAACGCGTGGGCATTTTCGTCGAAGATCATTATTACGACCGCACCGACGCCGCGGTGACCTTCATGCGCGTGGATTACCAGGCGGGCGAGGCGCGCTTCATCTACCATGGCAACGACGGCACCAACATGCCGTGGAACGACACCGCGCAGCTCAACTACCTGCTCCCCGAAGTGCGCGAGGCGGTGATCCAGACCATCCTGCACGTGGCGCGCAACTTCCCCATCATCCGCTTCGACGCGGCGATGACGCTGGCGAAGAAGCACTTCCAGCGCCTGTGGTTCCCCGAGCCCGGCTCCGGTGGCGCCATCCCCTCGCGCGCGGAGCACGGGCTGAGCTGGCAGCAGTTCCACGAGGCGTTTCCGGTGGAGTTCTGGCGCGAGGTAGTGGACCGCGTGGCACAGGAGGCGCCGGATACGCTGCTGCTGGCGGAGGCCTTCTGGCTGATGGAAGGTTACTTCGTGCGCACGCTGGGCATGCACCGCGTCTACAACAGCGCGTTCATGAATATGCTGCGCGACGAGGACAACGCGAAATACCGCTCGGTGATGAAGAACACGCTGGAGTTCGATCCGGAGATTCTCAAGCGCTTCGTGAACTTCATGAACAATCCCGACGAGCGCACCGCCGTCGAGCAGTTCGGCAAGGGCGACAAGTATTTCGGCGTCTGCGTGCTGATGGTCACGCTGCCCGGCCTGCCCATGTTCGGCCACGGCCAGGTGGAAGGCTATGCGGAAAAATACGGCATGGAATACCGCCGGGCTTACTGGGACGAGCAGGTGGACGGCTGGCTGGTCGAGCGGCACGAGCGCGAGATCTTCCCGCTGCTCCACCGCCGCCACATCTTTGCCGAGGCGCGCGATTTCCTGCTCTACGATTTCTTCGCGCCGGAAGGGCACGTCAACGAGGATGTTTTCGCCTACTCCAACCGCGCGGGCGAGGAACGCGGGCTGGTGCTGTATCACAATAAATTCGCCGACTGCCGCGGCTGGATTCGCGCCTCCGCCGCCTGCGCGGTGAAAGGGCCGGACGGTGGAAAGACACTGCAGCAACGCTCATTGGGAGAAGGGCTGAATCTTTCGGGTGATGCCGACTGCTACGTCATCTTTCGCGATGCCATCCGCAATCTCGAATTCATCCGCAACAGCCGCGAGCTGTGCGAGCGCGGCTTATACGTCGAGCTGAACGCATATCAATGCCACGTCTATCTCGATTTCCGCGAGGTGCGCGACGACGCTACACGCCGCTACGCCAACCTGTGCTCCTACCTGAATGGCCGCGGGGTGCCGAGTATCGAAGAGGCGATGCGGGAAGTTTTTCTGCAACCGGTGCACGGGCCGTATAAGGAGTTGGTCAATCCAGGCATGTTCCGCTACCTGCTGGATTCTTGCGGGGAAGAGCCGAATCCGGCGGCACTGGAGGAGGCGGAAGAGAAGATGGTGAATCTTCTCCGCGCGGTAAAGGAATTCACCGGCGGGAACGGTGACGAGACAGCAGTGGCTCGCGCAGCGCGGCGGGAGCTGGAGGCGCTGCTGCGCCGTCCCGCAATCCTCCTGCCGGATGATGACGCCCGGTGGTTCACCCTGTTCGGCTGGCTGTTCACCCATGCTCTCGGGCAGATGGCGGATACGCCGGACCCGGCGGGCGCGAGCCGCGCGTGGATCGACGAGTGGCTGCTGGGCCGCATCCTGGCCGGCGCCTTCAGCGAGCTGGGGCAGGACGAAGGCGCGGCATGGTGGTCGGTCGGCATCGTCAAGCTTCTCACCACCCACCAGCGCTGGAGCGCCGGCGCGCCGGGCGAGCCGTTGAACTCCTTCAACTTGCTGACTCGCCTGCTGAGCGACGCCGACGCGCGGCATTTCCTGCGGGTGAACCGCCACCAGGACGCGCTGTGGTTCAATGATGAAGCCTTCGACGAGCTGTTGAATTGGCTGCTTGCCGTCGAGCTGCTGCAAAACGGTCCCGACTCTCTCTTGTGTTCGCTTCTGATAATCGAAGTACTGCGCCGGGCGAAGGAAACCTCCGGTTATCAGGTTGAACGGTTGCTGGAAGCGACGGAGAAGACGCTGGCGGTATAAGCTTACCTTCCAGGGCAGGCGCGGAACGCCTGCGATCCCAGGTTTTTTACCATTCGTAAAACACGTCGCCTTCCTCGTTCAGGCGCACGTTGTATTTCCGCAACAACTCGCTGCCCTGCGCAAATGGATCGTTGAGTTTTTTCAGTTTGCGCTGCAGCTTTTCTTCGAATTCCGCGCACAGGTCCGCGTCTCCAGCCAGATTGTTGAGCTGATAGGGATCGGTTTCGTTGTCGAAGAGCAGCCAGGGGCCGGCGTGGTCGCGGACGTAGGTGTAACGCTCGGTGCGCAGGCCGCGGTAGTCTCGGCCTCCGTTGCTGTATGTCATCTGATGAAAGGGAACGAAGCAGGCCAGGTAGGCGTCGCCATCGTCCACTTCCGCCTCGCCGCGCAGGATGGGGGAGAAGTCGCAACCCTCCACCGTGTCCGGTATCGGCGCGCCGCACAGGCCGAGCAGGCTGGGCATGATGTCCGGCGAGTTCACCGGCGCCTTTAGCTCCCGCGCCGTGTCTCCCAGCCCCGCCGGCCAGCGCAGCAGGAAGGGTACGCGGATGGACTCCTCATGCGGCCACTGCTTCATCCACAGGCCGTGGCTGCCGTGCATGTCGCCGTGGTCGGAGGTGAAGACGACGATGGTGTTCTCCGCCAGGCCGGCTCGCTCCAGCTCCGCCAGCAGCGCGCCGAAATACTCGTCCAGCGCGCCGCAGTGCGCGTAATACCCCGCCAGCGTCTCGCGCGCCCGCTCCGCCGCCTCCTCCGGCACATTCGGGCGCAGTTGGATGTCCTCCGCCCGGTAGAGCGCGCGGAAGCGCTCCGGCGCCGTTTGGTACGGATCGTGCGGCGGCCCCCAGGAGAGGAATAGCGCGAACGGCTCCGCTTGCCCCGCCCGCTCGCGCAGATACCGGCACGCTGCCCCGGCCTGCGCTTCGGCGTCATACCCATCCCAGCGCAGCTTCTCCGGCGTGTCGGCATAATAATACGACTCGTTGTAGCTGTGCGTGCACTCGAATCCGCGCCAGTGCTTGAAGCCGCGGCGGTATTGCGGCTCGATGAAGACCGAGCGTTTGGGCCCGTGCACGTGCCATTTGCCGATGTAGGCGGTGTCATAACCGGCGTCGTTGAGGGCATCCGCGAAGCAGATCGGATTACCGGCGATACGCTGGTCGTTCACGATCATGCCGTGGGTGAGTGGATACTGGCCGGTGAGCAGCGAGGCGCGGTAGGGACTGCAGACGGGGTAGCCGCTCACCGCGTTGCGCAGATTCACGCTCTGCCGCGCGAAGACGTCGATATGCGGCGTCCGCACGTTGGGATCGCCGGCGTAGCCGCAGGCCTGCGCCCGCCACTGGTCGCCGAAGACGAAAAGAAGATTCGGGTATGCCATACTAACAGGACAATTCGTGCAATTGCACGTAAACCCTCCCGCATGGCAGGCGGATTATTTCCTTACGGAGCTGGAGGCGGCCTGAATGCCACGCCGTCTAATATTACTTGACGTCCATCTCGGAGTGGAACATGACTTCCCTGGCGACGATGCCATCCTTTTCATTTCTGTTCGTTACCTTCGAATTGAGCGGGGTGTTGAGCAACGCCTGCAGGTGCGAGACGCCTGCGATCCCGATTATCACTTTTTCTTCCGCCGTGCATTTATCTTCGTTATTACATCGTAGCACCAGGCGCCCAGGTCGGTGGGAAAGCGCAAACGCGGGCCGGCGATGCGGACGGCGCCGTGCGGACACAACTCGTGGCAGCAGTAGCAATGCAGGCACGCAGACAGCTCGATCCGCGGCGGTTCACCCTGGCGATATATCATGGCCTCCGCCGGGCAACTATTGGCGCAGGTGCCGCATAATTTGCACGCGCCGGCATCGACCTCCGGCCAGGCGGCAAACAACCAGCTCGACCAGGCCGCCAGCCGGGCGGACCCAGTGCCCGCGCGCAGTGTTTTCGCATGGCGAAAGCCAGTGACGCGAACTGCCCGCGGATCCTCGCCGAAGATGGTGATCTCATCCAGTTTACTCGGTCCGCTTCCGCGGCGAAGGGCGGCGCGCACGGTCGGCACTATCTGCGGATTGAGACCGATGAGGTGGGTCATCACAAAATCCAGCGCCGGGCAATTATTGCTCGCCAGCACCAGTCCCACGGGCCGCGGCGCGCCGTGCGTCGGGCCGTTGCCCTCCATGCCCACTATCGCGTCCATGATGGTCAGCGCCGGAGGGAAGGTGTCGTGGATGTCCAGCAGCAGCTCGGCGAAGGTGTCCTGGCTGCGACCCGCGTGCAGGTGGTATTCCGCTTTCACCAGTCCGGGCAGGAAGCCGTAAAGCAGCTTCACCGCGCCGGTGTAATACATGAACTGGTGCGTTTTCAGCTTGGGCAGGCCGATGATGACGTCCGCCTCGAATGGCGCACGCACGGTGGTGAGACGCTTGAACACCTTTGTCCTGTCGAGAGTGATCTCGGTAGTATCGGCGTTGAAGTTCAGCCACTCGCAGCCCGTTTCCCTGACAACCTGCCGGATGCCGGTGGTCTCCAGCAGCTCCCGGTATTGCGCATCGGTGAGGATGCCGCCGGGCGAATCGCCGACGATGGCTGTCGCCCCCCGCGCCTGCACCAGTTGCACCACCGCCTTCACGAAAGCCGGATGGGTTGTCACCGCGCGCTCGGGTGGATGGGCGGAGAGCAGATTCAGTTTGAGTAATACACGCTGCTCCGGCTGCACAAAGCGCGCAAGCCCGCCCAGCGGCTGCAGGGCGGCTTCCACGGCGGCGCGAACTTGCTCCTCGTTATAGTTGTTGCACCTGGCGATGGCTACTTCGTAAGGCATGGGCTATTATGCAACATTCGACCGCTCAGCGGTGATTCCTGCATTTTACCAGCGGTGTGTATCTTCACCATTGGTAGCGGCTCTGGTTGATTTCACTGGCCGGCAAACCAGCGCATGGTCGCCTTGCCTCCAGAGCGCGAGAATCGGAGGGTGTAGGGATCGCAGATCAGCATGGCCAGGTGGCCGTCGGTGCGGGCGATGAGCCAGCCGAAATCCCAGCCCCGGCTCCGGTAGCGCAGTGGGATGTCCGGCGCCACGCGGACAATAGGCTGTGTTTCCGCGCAGAAGTAGCCGCGTTCGGGGTAGAGGAAGCCGGAACAGGTCTGTACGAACACTTCGTGCGGCATGCCGCCCATTTCCCAGCAAAGGTTGCGGATCGCCACCTTCACTTCGCAGCCGGCGGAAAAGGCATCGGAAAGCGCCTGGAAGCTGCCGGAGATGATGTTCCCGTCCGCGTCGTGCGCCAGCACCTCCCGCCAGCGGTCGCGCGCGAAGAAGCGGTATGACTCGAAGTCGTAGATAAAATTCTGGCTGGGCGAGTTCGTTTCGCCGTCCCACGCGTCGAACTGGTGATACTTCGGCATGTCGTCGTGCGCTTCTACCGGCGAGGGACCCGGCGCGCCGGAGGCGGGCGGGCCGTCGAGGAAGGGGCGCGCAACGGCCTGGTTGCCATCCTGGTTATAAAGGAAGAACGACATAGATGGCCGCGGGCCGAACTGCTCCGGCGGCTCGATGGGCTGGCGCAGGCTCATGATGCCCGCCGTCCAGCGGTCGTCCAGCAGGTAGGTGACGCGAAACTCGGAGACTTCCAGTATGCGGTCCGCCTGCTCCGCGCCGGGTTCGATGTGCTGGTTGTGGATGAAATCGGTTCCAATGCGCAGGTCCGCCCCACGGCGAATGGCATCGCAGAGTGCCGTAGGGTTGCCGGCGACAGTTTCGTGCGCTGAATTCAGCGCCAAGATGCATTGCCAGTCGCTCATGTCTTCTTCCTGACTTCCAACGAGCACTTCGCCTGACGGCACCGCGACATGTCGATCTCGTAGGAATATCCCAGTGGCTCCAGCACGCGGCGATACAGCCAGTCACAGTGCTGGCAGTAATCGGGGTACGGCTCGATATGTTTGAGTTCGAGCAGGCGGCCCATGGACGGGCAGTGGCGCATGGTGATGCGGAATACCTGCTCTTCGTCATCTACCTCCATGGTGAAGTCGGCGGCTTCTTCATTAAGCGTGTGGCTCCAGTAGTTCCAGCAGCCGCGGATGCCGTTCTTCTCCACTTCCTCACGCAGGTTGCCGAGGAAATTATCGGACAGGTACTTCCAGAAGTCTATAACCGCCTCTTTGCCGGCGCGGGCTTCCAGGTATTTGAACAGCTCGCTGTAGGCGGGGATGAAATCAGTGCAAGGTATCATAATATTCCTCAATTATGACGGAGTTCAAGAAAAAATGATTTAAAATATTATAAAGAGATTAAAATGATTAATCTCTTTAAATCTTTTAAATCATTTTCTCTTGCTCCCCGTCTTATTTACGAAAAAACCGCTGCACGCTGCGGCCTGTCTCCGGGTTGTATTCAACCAACTCCGCTGCAAAAGGCGTGCCTTCGCACAGCGTTTCGTTCACAGTCTTCACTGTCTCGTGGAACAACCGCGCGACATGATAGCCGTGCTCGCGCATGTGCATCACCGCAGGGGAGAAGGCGGCACGCAGGATTAGCTCATCGTCCGTCTCGGTGAAGGAAATTTCGCCGTCTTCGATGGTGTAGATCCGCTCCAGGTGCTCGCGCAAGGCCGGCAGCCCCCGCTCCCGGAGCGCCTCGGTCACCGGCGCGTAAAATGTCCGCGTGAACTGCCGCAGATACTCCCGCACGGCTTCCTCGCCGAAATGTTCCTCGATATAATCGATCCCCGTGCTCAGCGCCCCATGAAAGTCTTTGTGCAGATACGCGTTATCCGCCGCGCTGCGGACCATCACTTCTTTTGGCATGCATGCCTCCTTTAAAGAGCAGTGTTCAGGGGAAAATGATTGAAATTAAAAAATTTAAATGATAATCTTTTCAATCTTTTTTCCTTGAACTCCGTCCCTCTTCAACACGTCACTACGGAAACAAAACGTCCTTTTCCCGCTCCATCACTTTTCCTATCGCCCGCTCGCACCCTTTCGTCAGCGGATAGTTCAGGTGATTCTGCCAGGTGCTGAAGATGCCCATCTCCACCAGCAGTTTCTTCTGGCCGGAGAGCCAGCACTTTATCTGTTTGCCGCCGTAGACATCGAACATCATGCGATTCATGCGCGCCTGCAGGCGCTCGGCTTGCCTGATCTTGCCGGCGGCCACCGCTGCCATGATCTGCCCGGCGAGGAAGCCATTGAAAATGCCGCCACCGAGCAGCAGGCCGTCATATCTCGCTTTCAGGTAACTGACACAATCGAACTCGGCGCCGTTCAACAACAATAGCTCGGGCCGCTTCTTCCGCGCCGCCAGCGCGATTTCCCGGCGGGCCGGCTCGGTCGAGCTATCCTTGATCAGCTTCACGTTTTTCTCGGCGTAGATCCTCGCCAGCGCATCATCCGGCACCACCACGGCGCCGAACTTGCCGCGGTCGTAAATGCCCACCGGCAGCGGGCTGGAGCGGATGGCCTCGCGGTAGAGCGCGGTGAGGGTGTCCGCGTTGGCGTTGAGCAGGAAGAAGGGTGGAGCGATGACGGCCGCGTCCGCGCCGTCCTCCCACGCCGCTCGCATGTTGTCGATGATGCGCGCCGCGGAGTTGTCCGTCACCTGCACGGCGATATGCAGCTTGCCTTTGGCGAATTTGGCCACCGTCTGCACCATCTTCCGCCGGTTGCGTTCCGGCATCCATGGCCCCTCGCCGCAGGTGCCGCACAGGAACAGCCCCTTCACTCCCAGCCGCAGGTGGTGATCCACCAGCCGCTGCACCGCGTCCTCATCTACGTCCCACTCCGGTGTAAACGGCGTGGGCGACGCAGACCACACCCCGCCCGAAAACTGCGATTTCGTAGCCATACATGCCTCTTCATACAAAGACTTCGGATAAACGATACCACGCAACCGAAAGACAGGCAAGCCCGTGATAATCTGCCCTCTGTGTTATAATATGAAGTACCGAAGAGATAATGATGATTATCGCACCCAGGGAAAAAGAAGGCATTCCATGGGGCATCCATTTGGCCGCTCTTTCCCTGTTGGCGTATTGGACCATACTTACGATGCTTATGTTATGCACATTTGGCAATACAGGCTGGTGGGCGACTTCTGGCTTGTTGATTTGCGGTTATGGTATCTATGCTCGAAAGCCAATGGCACGTCGACTGATTATGCTCATGCTACCTGTTCTTTGTATCGGTACCATCTATTGTATACATGGTTTCTGGATTCCTTATATGTCTGGTCGTGATCCGGGGCGAATACTTGGAACGATAGATAACCTGCTTACCCTTCTCATTTTTACTGCGGCAGTGAACATTGTTGTCCTCTTTTTGCCTATAACAAAACAATGGTATGAAGTAAAGCACGAAACAACGTTTGTAACCGATCTATCCATAACAACTCAAAACTTAAAACTCAAAACTAAAGAATCCTTCCCTTGACGCCCCCCACCCGCACTGCTACCATACCGCTGTATTCTAAGCAAGGAGAATTGTGCGGTGAGTGAGCGAGCAGTGGTAGTGGGCGCGGGTGGTATTTCGGGGGCATGGTTTCCGCCGTTGAAGCAGGAAGGCGTAGACGTGGCCGCGGTGGTGGATCTGGACCTCGAGCGCGCGAAGGGCAGGATCAAGGAGTATGAGCTGGATGCTTTCGCTTCGACGGACATGAAAGCAGCAATCAGGAAGGCGAAACCCGACTTCGTGATCGACCTGACTGTTCCCGAAGCGCACTGCAAGGTGACCGGCACGGCGCTGCGCATGGGCTGCCATGTGGTGAGCGAGAAGCCGATGGCCGCCGGCATGGCGGAGGCGCGCCGCATGGTGAAGACCGCGGAGGAGACCGGTAAGCTCTATATGGTCAGTCAGTCCCGCCGCTGGGATGCTCGCCATGACCGCATGCGCCGGACGGTGGAAAGCGGTCAGCTCGGCGCGCTGACCACCTTCAATTGCGATTTCTACATCGGAGCGCACTTCGGCGGCTTCCGCGACGAAATGCCCAGCCCGCTCATCCTGGATATGTCGATCCACCACTTCGACCTTGCCCGCTACATGACCGGCGCCGATCCGGTGGCCGTCTACGCGAAGGAGTTCAATCCTTATGGCTCCTGGTACAAAGGCGACGCGGCGGCGAGCTGCGTCTTCGAGATGACCAACGGCGTCATTTTTACCTACCGGGCGAGCTGGTGCGCCGAGGGCTGCCATACCAGTTGGAACGGCGACTGGCGTATTATCGGCCACCAGGGCACCATGCTGATGGCCGGCGACCAGCAGCCATGGGGCCAGGCGGTGGACAACGACGAAGGCTTCCATCGCCGGTTAAACGATATTGACGTACCGGAATCGCCGCTGCGGCATGAAGGCATGCACGGCGCCCTCCGCGAGATGCTCGACTACCTGCGTACCGGTAAAACCCCGCAGACCGAGTGCCACGATAACATCAAATCACTCGCCATGGTCTTCGCCGTCATCGAAAGCTCGAAGAAAGGCAAGCGCGTGCCGGTGGAGATTGTTAAGGTATAATTAACAATGTCTAAACCCTTCGACAAAGCAGCGGATAATGCATAAAACCCTCTTGACGCCGTGGAAATCTGAGGTACGATAAATATAGCGATGCTTGACAGCCTGCGGCGATGGCCCGGAACGTAGGTGAAAGTGATCGGCGGCAAAAATCTCCCGCTTTCGGGAGGGAACCCGCATCACGGGGAGGGTTAATCCCCAAAGTGTCCGACGCCACACTGCCAGGAAAGGCCAAGGGGTACTTTCCAGCTTGACTGTCGAGCATATTTGAGAAAGGCGGATGCTATGCGCTCCGCCTTTCTCACATTTTGGGCTGGAAGACTGGAAGGTTGGAAGAATGGAAAGCCGGATGAGTGGTCGCTCACCCGGCTTTCCATTCCTCCAACCTTCCAACCAAAAAATCGGGGACCGCTGTTGCGGTCCCCGAATCTTTCGTACGGAGAATGGGGAGCCTAGCGCTCGCCACCTCCGATGCGTTGGTAACTACTGTCCATTACACACCACCTCCTTTCATTGATTTAAGTGTACCACGAGATTCCTGTGCTGTAAACAGCATGCGCCACAAATTACAGAGCGTTAATCTCATCCGGAGATTCGAAAGGGGAATGGCGGCATCATTCGCTGCCGGTAGTTTTATCGGACGGTATATCGTCGCGCGAAGGAGGTGAGGCATTCCAGCGGTTCATTGCCGCCTCGATGCCCTCCTTGATCCAGGTTTCCACGGCGGCGGCGGCGTGCTTGATTGCATCTCGCATCGGAGCGCGCTCGTCGGAGAGGAAACGGCTCAGCACATAGCTCACCATGTCCATCTCCGGCGGCGGGGCGCCCACACCTATGCGCACGCGCGGGAAATCCTGGCTGCCCAGGCGGTGGATGATACTCCATAGCCCGTTATGTCCGCCGTCGCTGCCCTTCGCCCGCACGCGGATTCGCCCGAGCGGCAGGTTGATATCATCGCAGACCACCAGGATGCGCTGCGGAGGAATCTTGTAAAAGCGCGCGGCGACCGTCACCGCTTCGCCGCTCAGGTTCATCAGCGTGTGCGGCTTGAGGAGTAGCACCCGCGTCCCGTCCATGGTGAGCGTCGCCTCTTCCCCTTTGAACCTTCCCTTGCGAAAATACGCGCCCTGCTGCTGCGCGAGGATATCCGCCACCTCGAAGCCCACGTTGTGGCGGGTGTGGTCATACTGCTTGCCGATATTTCCGAGTCCCACGACCAGCTTCAGGTCACCGGGAGGGGGCGATGATTGACGGCAGAAAAACATATCGACATGAGTATACTGAATCCATGATTCCAGTTCAACATCCTACAGTTCCGTTGTGGCGCTTACCAACAGGATTATGCGACTGTGAAATAGTGGCGCTCTTCCTGATTAACTTCGTCAATCATCGCCAGCACCTGCGCGATTTCATCTGACTCACGCACAAGCTGGATGGATTCGGCTTGATCGGCTGCTTGTTCATCAGGAATGTCGATAGTGTCGCCCAAGTACTTATAGATAATACTGGTCGAGTTGGATTTTTCCATCTTCGTCCTCCCTTACCCTTAAGATCATTATACGATTTTTCCCTTAGTTTTTCCTTCTATCTCTTGGCGCAGTTGCGTAACATCAGTTTCGGCTCCGCAATTAGGACACTTAAATTTATTATCTTTAGGGAACGGCAAATGACCCGTTTGCAAGGGCTTTGGTGTCCCTAGGTTGGATTGTAGTTTTGTTTTTTGCTTGCAGTTGGAACATTCGAGCTCCGAAATAGCCATATCCGGTTTCTGTCCTGGAACAGGGTTCATCGGCGTCTTGGCGATATTGATGAATCGGAAGAGCTGTGTTGTTGGTGTCTCGAAGAGTTTATACATGTTTGTTGCAAACGACATTTGGAGTAGTGTATAGTAACGCTGGATAGCTTCTTCGAGCTCTGGCATCGTTGCATAATCCGTGATTTTAACCCTCATTTGAACCAGATCGTTGATTTTTATCGAACGTCGGTGTGTGAGCCATTTGTCATGCGCACAGAGTTGCTCCGCGATTTCCGTTGCCCTCTCCTCCTTTTCCTGCTGTGTTACAGGCTTTCTGGTGGTTGAATGTTGACTCCAGTTCTTGAATTTATATTGCACAAGCCATTGTGCAACTAATGTTTGTGAAAATTTCTGTGCATTATCGGCATTCTGTAATTCTCCCAACGACATTGATTGTAGGATCGGAATGTAGGCTTTATTTAAGACACCGGTTGCATTAACCTCTTCCTTGATCTTATTAAACATATCCAACATGGCACCGGCGGAAAATGCCTTTCCCTGCCAGCTCATTTGCGCGTCGATAGGTCCAAGTGCCGAACTCGGGCCCATTAGGATCTCGTCGCCAGACATCGCCAGAATTGTTCCCGCGCTTTTCGCCCATCCCGGAATGATGTAGGCGATATCGTTATACTTGTTACGGAGACGCCGTACGATATCTTCCGCCACTTCCGCATAACCACCAGGTGTCTCGATAATGACATCGATGGCTTCTCCTCCCAGGCTCTGTAACTGGTCTTCCACAGCAAGGATGTCACTGTAGTCGATCATAGTGCGGGGATCTTGCATATTTAAATCAGCTGCGATAATAAAGATATCTCTCCCGCCCCGCAACTTGGCGATTTTCGTCAATTGAACCTTACGCTGATCGGTTAGGCCACCGAAATCAAGGTTCATATTAAGGTAATCCGAGTAGTAACCCATGATTATCTCCTTAATATGTGGCTAAATATTGTTAACACCCCGAAAAACCGGTATAATTTTCGGTGCCATTTTATCAACTTACGATGGCAATCTATGGCTATACATTAACGGTTTTATTGGTGCCCCCGAGGTGAATCGAACACCTGGCCTACTCCTTAGGAGGGAGGTACATTTAAGTTCAAACTAGGCTTGTTGGGGACAGTCTCCGGGGACACCATCCTACTGCATTCGTTGGTGTCGGGGACACTGGCATTACTTGCCTCTTAGTATTTCATCCATGACATTTGCTGCATGCTCCTTGCCTGATTGTAACATATGAGTATAAATATTCAAAGTCGTACTCACTTGCGCATGTCCGAGTAATTTCGATATCACTGTGATATCAACCCCTCTGTTCCGCGCGATACTGGCATGGGTATGCCGTAAACCGTGGAAGGGGAGGGGTGGTAGTGGTTTACGGTTGAAGGACAGTCCATTGCTGGTAATAATGGCCCGCAGTTCATTCGCCGGCGTGTTATCCTCCTGATCCGGTTGGAATTTGTCGGCATCCACCGCCGAAAGCCGATATTCTGCAAAGGCTTTTTCTTCTCCTGTCCGAATCAATCCGATTGTATATGATCCCTGCTTTACCTGTAGGTTGACTGTTCTCTTATCGGGCGAATCAGCAGTACCGTGTGGGTATACAGTAAAATGCTCTGTATGCATGATCCTGCCCCTGATAGATACTTCACATGTAAGACGAGTATGGTTTTCCACGCATAAACTAATATCACCCGCGGGTATTTGAATGCTGCTGGTGAAGCGGTGCCATTCCTTTGATACCTGGTCAACCAGCATCCATGACCCGTCGGGATTGGTGAAAATATGACTATCGCCCTTCCATTGTTCGCCTGCCTGTTGCCGTTCCTTTTCCTGCTCTGTCTGCCAGGAATGTAGTATATCGACCAGGCCGGTGGCCATGATAACGCTGCGGTTTGAACTATATGTTTTGGGCGATTTTTCCTGCTGTCCCTTCCCTTTTGATACGAATGCTGATTTGGAAATGTTGATGGTTCCTTGCTGCCAGTTGATATCATCCCATGTCAAAGCGATGATCTCACCGCGCCGCATGCCGCATGCCAGCGCTATAGTGACAATTGCTTGAAACCGTAGCGATTCGGCTTTTAATGCCAGCAGCAGACGGTAAATATCCAGCTCATCATAATGAAGCGGTTTATAAAGTGGAGTTTCCCGCCTGGGCAATTGCGCCTCTTTCATCGGGTTATGCGGAATAAGTCGTTGGTAAGTGGCGTCTTGCAATAGTTTCGACAGAATGCGCTGGCATTTGCCCTGTGTCGCGCCGGTGAACCTCTTGCCCTTAACTCCTTCTGAATTATTAAGTAGATGACAGAATTGTTCTATGTGGCGCGATTCCAGCCGTATCAGGGGAATGTGTCCTATAGCGGGTATGATGTAATGATCGAGCATAGTGCGGTATGTCGCCACTGTTTTCGGTGCCCAGTCATTTTCTGTGTGATCCGAAAACCACTTCTTCACCCATTCCGAAACAGTAGGACCGCCGGATGGTTTTTCCTTCCCCCGGTTCACGTCGGCCACCAGCGCCACCAGCTCCTTTTCTGCCTCCCTCTTCGTGCCGTGGAAGTTGCGGTTCACCTTAATTCGGTTGCCATCGGTGTCGAAGCCGGCGGATGCAGTTAGACGCCTTACCTCTTTGCCTTTGGGGTCAATATAAAGGACTTTAGACATAGAGCCTTGCCCTATATCCCGTTTTTTAGCTGCCATTACTTGCCCTCTCACTCCCACCACGGCGCCGGGCCGGTCATCCATCCTCCACCAGCCCGGCGCCCGCGTTTACAATTCACCCGGTAAATCCTCTGACTATCCTTTTCGTCTCCTTGTCGGGTGTCCCGTCCCGCATGGCTCGCAGTATGGCGGGTTCGGTGATGTCGATGTGGCGGGTATCCTGCTCGTCTCCGAAGGCAGCGAAGGCCGGCGCCAGGGGAAGGGAGAAGGCGCGAAGCACGCGGCAGGTCAGCGCCATCTTCAGGTGATAATACCACATGCCCGGGCCCGCCAGCCAATAGCCGGCGCGCAACAGACGCATGGCGTTTGTCCGGTGATCCCGCGTGAAGAGGAACAGCGCCCGCGGCGATACCTGCCCGATGAAGGCCGGGTCCTGCCGGTAGTGTGCAAGCGCCGCTTCGTGCGGATCCCCCGCCGCCGTGTTCGCCTTGAAGTCCTGCAGCAGCGCCAGCAGGCCGCCGCGTACTTTATCTTCCGGAGTGCATTCCGCCAGCAAGGTATCGCTGCCCAGGTTCTCAGTAATCCAGCGCTCTACGCGCCGCGGGTCATACAGTCGCAGCGGGTGCCCGCCTGCCTGCCGCGGGTTCTGATATGTCAGGTCCGGCGGTCCGAGCTGGTGAAGCTGGCCGTCCGTAAGGTGAAAGCGCCTCTTTATCTCGCTCCGGGTTATCAGGCGCCGGCGATCGGCGGCGTGAAGGTTCTTCATTTTTTCGCCTCACCTTCCGCCGGTCCGACCGCCCTCACCGCGCCGATTATCCAGCCGACGCCGGGAAGGCCGGGGCCGTCGTTTACCGCATAGTTGCGCGCGACGGGAAGGCGGAAGATCTCCAACCGGCCTTCGCCTTCGGTCAGGATTGCCACCAGCCTGCCCTGCCCGTAATCGGGCCAATGCACGATGCTTACCAGCGCGCCGTCCGCCAGCGGCAGGGTCATCTCGTGTTCATCCACGAAGTCTTCCTGCTTCCCGTGCAGCTTGTCGAATATCCGCGATCTCACGGCACCATCGATGAAGTCCCGGACTGCCCCGGGCGATATCCGCCAGCCCGTCGCATCCGCGACGCCCGC
>Ga0172375_10000971_pt1 | contig 46515 bp, 34 predicted proteins | sample LakKiv1m_FD_114537 | JGI IMG/M metagenome (GOLD analysis project Ga0172375, IMG submission 114537) | Freshwater microbial communities from Kabuno Bay, South-Kivu, Congo - kab_092012_11.1m | ecosystem: Environmental > Aquatic > Freshwater > Lake | place: Democratic Republic of the Congo... | reverse complement strand
GGCACGCTGGCCTACACATTCGACGGCAACCGCCGCGTGGCGCACTGTCGCACCAACCCCGACACCGGCTGGCTCTTCGCCACCAGTACGCTTGAAGATGAGATTCTGGCGCCGGTCAGAAAGATGTTCTATGAGTTGCTCATAATCGGGGCGGCTACAGTGGCGTTCATTATCATACTGCTTATTCTTTCTTCACGCAGATTTGTATCCAGACCCATCAAGCGTCTGGTTGATACCGTGGATGAAATCAGTCGCGGTAACATGTCGGTATCGCTGGATCTGGACAGCAACGATGAAGTGGGCGATCTGGGTCACAGTCTTGAGCGCATGATTACTGCCGAAAAAGCCATGGCCGCAGCGGCTGAGGCCATTTCAAAAGGCGATTTCAGCGTCAGTGTCAGTCCGCGTTCGGCAGAGGATATTCTGGCGCATTCCCTGTTGCGCGTTATAGATGCGGTCAAAGAACTGCAGCAGGGCTTGAATGCCATGATCGAAGGCCAGAAGAGTGGCGATATAGAAGCCCGCTGCAACCCCGGAAAACTTAAGGGTTCATACCTCGACCTGTCGAAGGGTATTAATGAATCGCTGGATGCCATTGCAACTCCGGTACTGGAAGCCATTACCATTATAGACAGCTTCGCCGCCGGCGATTTCAGCAAAGCCATGCGCGACCTTCCCGGCAAACAGATGATTCTGACTAATTCATTAAACGGCATCCGCCGCAATCTGCTTTCACTTATCGAGGAACTGGGACGTCTGATCAATTCTGCGGTTAACGGAGAGTTGAAGGTTCGCGGAGACGCTTCGAAGTACAAAGCTTCTTATGCCGAGATTGTCAAAGGCGTCAACAACATTCTGGACGCAGTCATCCGACCGATTAATGAAGCTTCAGCAACACTGGAAAAACTTGCTGTGCGCGACATGACAGCTCGTATGACCGGCGATTATCTGGGCGATTACGCCACTATCAAGGAAATGATGAACCGCACCGCCAGCACTCTGGATGATGCGCTGATGCAGGTTGCGGAAGCTTCCGGCCAGGTGGCCTCGGCCAGCAACGAGATTGCCTCCAGCAGTCAGCAGGTAGCCGAAGGCGCCAGCGAACAGGCCAGCTCGCTTGAAGAAACATCTTCGGCTCTGGAAGAAGTCGCCAGCATGACCCGTCAGAATGCCGAGAATTCCAATATGGCCAATACGATGGTAGCCGAAGCCAAAAAGGCCGCTGACGTCAGCGACAGCTCCATGAAGGAAATGATTTCCTCCATGCAGCAGATCCGCAACGCAGCAGTGGGAACTTCCGCCATCATCAAGGACATCAACGAGATCGCCTTCCAGACCAATCTGCTGGCCTTGAACGCTGCTGTCGAAGCCGCTCGCGCGGGAGACGCCGGACGAGGTTTCGCCGTTGTGGCCGAAGAAGTGCGCAATCTGGCATTGCGTTCCAAGGAAGCCGCCAAGCGCACTGAAGAGCTTATCCACGAATCGGTGGTGCTGGCCGAGAAGGGCGAAACCTTAAGCAGCGAAGTCGGTTCAAAGCTGGCTGCAATCATCAAGACCGTCGGCAAAGTTTCCACTATTGTGGCCGAAATCTCCACCGCTAGTAAGGAGCAGACGCGCGGAATAGATCAGGTCAACATCGCTGTAAGCCAGATGGACAAGGTCACGCAGCAGAACGCCGCCAATTCGGAGGAATCATCCAGCTCGGCGGAAGAGCTTTCAGGACAGGCTCAGGAACTGGCATCGCTGGTAGCACAATTCAAGACCAGCTCTGTTCAGCAGCCCGGACAGAAGCTTCTCAGTCCCAATAAAAAAATGAAAGGCAAAGCGGCCGGACAATCCAAAGCGGTTGCCAAATTTACAGCTCCTGCCGGAATAAGACTGAGCCAGAAAGACATCGTTAATCTTGAAGATGATGATGACTTTAAAGAGTTCTGATGTCTAGTATCTGATATTACTGAGAAATAAAAAGGCGACCTGATAAGGCCGCCTTTTTAATTAATGTTGAAGTCGATCAGGCCTGGAATGACCCGGCGCCGCTGTCGGCATTGATGTGATTTTCGCATTGCAGGCGGTATTGCACCAGATCATCGATGCTTATCAGTGCGATGTTGTGACGTTCGGCAAAAGCGGCCAGTTCAGGCAGACGCGCCATGCTGCCGTCGGGATTGGTCAGTTCGCACAGGATTCCGGCAGGCTTGAGTCCGGCCAGATGCATGAGATCGACGGTGGCTTCGGTATGACCGCGACGCTCCAGAACGCCGCCGCAGCGGGCTTTAAGCGGGAAAATATGTCCGGGACGGCGCAGATCTTCGGGAACGGCGTCATCGGCCACAGCGGCGCGGATGGTAGCCACGCGGTCGGCTGCCGATACGCCGGAGCTGACGCCATGTGCGCCGTCTATTGAAACAGTATAGGCGGCATGATAACCGTTGGATGCGTTTTCTACCATCATGGGCAGTTGCAGTCTGCGCACGCGATCTTCAGTCAGGCACAGACATACTATGCCGCTGCATTCGCGGATCATCAGAGCCATCTGCTCTACCGTCACGGATTCAGCCGGATAAATAAGATCGCCTTCGTTCTCGCGTTCTTCGTCGTCGGCCACCAGTACGCCTTCACCGCGCCGCAGAGCAGCTATGGCTTTTTCAACGCGTTCGGAAGAGTTTCCGAAACGTGACAGTATGTTTGTGCTCATTATTGCTCCTTTACTTCCACAACAGTTGTTCCAGGCCTGGATGAGGCGGGCAGGCATTCCGGGCCGGTACCTGATGCTGAAGGCCCGACGCGAAGGGAAATTCGCGTAACAGATGCGCCGCCTTACCCTCTTTCTTCCGGACTCTGACCGTCGGCTCCGGTTTTGGACCGGATCTGCTGACCCTGCGCCGCAGCAGGCTGCGCAGGCGCTGGCGGGCTTCCCGGTATGGTAAACCCGGGCTACCGCCGGTGGGGAATTTCACCCCGCCCTGAGAATAAGCAGCCAGAAGGATACAATTTTTCATTGTTTTGTCAATGGTATAAGCAAGTTATGCTATGACTTCAACCCGCCAGGCGTTCTATCCAGGGCAGAGAAAGTACGCCGATAATAATGCCGACCAGCATGCCGACTGAAACGTCACGGATGTCATGGCGCAGTTTGACAATGCGCGAAGCACCGATAAAAGCGGCGATTATGAGAAAGAGCGGATACCAGTAGAATGAACCTAGGTATCCGGCGAAAAGTATGGCAAAGTTAAAACTTCTGGCCGAGTGAATGGAGGGCATGGAACCGGAATCGATGAATTTGAATTGTGCAATGGCGTTTTTTGGATTCAGGTATTTAAACAGGGCCAGAACCGGAAAAGGCTGCTCCGGTCTGATGTGCTGTGGATTGTCGGGGCGGGCCTTCCAGTAGTAATATTTATAAGTATTCGAGCCTGTGGTTATCAGCGCCAGATTTGCCAGTGCGATGCAGCCGAATTTGAAGTCAAGAAAGAAAGCCAGCGCTATCAGCATAATTCCGGCGGCGATAGTGCCGAAAAAGCTGATGAAATTCCACAGGAATAACTCAATGCGGCGCGCCGGGCCGAGTGTTGCGTTCATGTCGCTTCCTTTCGATATCTGCTAAATGCGCGGCCTGAAGCCTTCGCCCAGTACTTCATGGACTTCGGAAATAACCACAAATGCACGCGGGTCAATAGCTTTTACCAGAGCCACCAGGTCGGCGGTTTCGCGCCTGGCCACTACGCAGAAAATCACTTCGCGGTCGGCGTCGGTGTATACGCCGCGTCCTTTAAGCGCGGTGGCACCGCGGTTGAGTTCGCGCATGATGGCGTGACCTATTTCCAGTGTTTTGCTTGAAATAATATAGGCTCCACGCGCGTAGCCCATGCCTTCCATAATGATGTCTATTACTTTGGATGAAATGTAAAGCGACATGAGGCCGTACATGGCCAGATCGGCAGAGTGGAAACAGAAACCGGCTATTGTGACGACCAGGGTGTTGATAATAAGTATGGCGTTGCCGTGTTTGACTCCGGTGTAGTGAGCAATAATGCGCGCCAGAGTGCCGGAACCGGAAGTGGCGCCGCCCATTTTCAGCACCAGCCCCAGACCCACGCCCATGATGACTCCGCCGAAGACCGGTGCCAGTATCGGGTCGCCCAGATCCATTGTGAGCTTTAAAACTTCGTTGAAAAGGTCGGTGAAGAACGAAATCATGATGGTGCCGTAAAGGCTCTTCATTCCAAAACCCGAACCCAGCACACGCAGACCGGCGAAAAAGGTAGGGGCATTAAAGGCCAGCAGCACCAGACCTACCGGCCATTGAGTGTAGTAGTTGACTATTACCGCCAAACCCGACATGCCGCCCGGAGCTATGCGATAGGGCAGAATAAGCAGCGTCATGGCCAGTCCGAAAATGGCGCAGCCGATTGTAATTATCAGGTATTCTACCAGAAGCACACGCTTGCGGGGATATTTGCGCTGACCCGTTCCGTCGCCATTGCCACCCGACAGTTTGTCGGAGAGGTAGTCTTCCATGCCTGAATGAGGCCGGATTTTATCAAGTATTCTACTGGTTTTTCGCTCCATTGATGCTTCCGTATTTTCCTGCCTGTGCCGGCTTCAGCGACTTTTCTTGCGCGGTGGCCAGCCCAGCCACACCAGCGCCAGGGCGGTCAACAGACCCCAGGGGACGGCCACAAAAAGAATACGACGAGACAGCGCCCTCAGCAGCATGCGACTTTGTGGGGCCGGTACGCTTAAATGCAGCGTCGCTGTTCTTTCACCTCCGGCTCCTTCGAGCGGAAGCGCATATGTTCCATCCGGTGTCTTATCTTCCGTACCGGCGATTATACCCGAAAACTCAAGTCCGACGCCAGCAGCCAGGCGTTTTAATTCGTCTTTTTCAATACGCAGCAGCGCATAGGCGACCAGTCCCGATGAACTGTGCAGATCGACACTGCGGGCTATGAAAAGGCCGTTGGCCTTATCCATGCTGAATACGGCTTTTTGCGTTGCAATCCGGGCCTTTTCAAGCAATCCGCTGTCTTTCATACCGATGCGTGCAGCCTGTGGCCAGGCAGAGCGCAATCGACCGTTTTTTTCGATAAGATAAAGCTCGTCAAAGCCCTGCCGCTCGGCCAGTTTGCCGGCCAGCGCCACCTGTTCGGCAGTATAAGTTTCTGAATCTGTTTCGCTTTCCGGCAGATCGGCAGCTATGGCGGCCAGGCGTTCGTCCATGCGCTGACCTAAACGCATCAGTTCACTGTTCATAAGTGCAGCGGCCTGCGAATTGCGTTCCTCGGCGTCACGTCTGACGTATTCCTCAACGCCGGATGGAAGATATATATACAGCAGAACGGCCAGTCCCAGTGTGGCCGCCAGTCCGACGGCGGCTGAAAGTCCCAGCCTGGTTTCCAGTTTCACTGCACAGCCTCCCAGACATCTGCCCACTTGAGCAGACCGAGTTCATTAAAAAACAGACCCCCAAGAAGCGGGTTGCTTATATACGCCTCGGGAACGATTCTGTAAAGGATAATCTGCGGGTTGGCTTCCGCTGTCGGATAAGCCAAATCCCATGCGAATTCATAATCATAGTCGCCGGAGGCCAGGGCGGCGCGATACTCTTCCAGACTCAGTACGCGCACTTCGATCTGCAATCCGTAAGCCTCAAGCTCCAGTTCCATTCTCTGTGCCGGAAGCGCCAGAGCCGGATCGTCCGAGCGCAGTATCAGCTTCAAGTCGCGCTTCGACAGACTCTCGGCCATTCCGTGTGACTGCGCAGGAGAGCGGGTGAATCCGATACAACTGGCCATGCCGCCTGCTCCGGCTTCTTTTTCACCCTCAAAAGCACTGTGGGTGCGCGGCTCGAAGAGCCTGACCGCCTCGCGGCAGTCGAAGGCGGAGTGCAGCAGTTCCGAGAAGCGTTTCAAGTCCTGATTTTTGCGTCCGGGGTTCGGATGCAGCGCTACCGGGCCTGAAACTGCTGCGGTGAAAATACGTCCTTCGTCGCCGGAACGTACGCGACCCGACATGGAGCCGTCGCTGCCGGAACGTTTGAGTATACGCCGTTCGGCTGAAACACCTTCGGAATAGCGCAGTGTCAGGCGGTCGAGGAAAGGTCGCCCGTCGCGATGTTCGAGGTTGGCTTCGAGGCGAACTTCGGCGCTGCGACGCTGCACCATTCTATATGGCCCGCTGCCGTTTTCGCCTGCGTCTTTACAGATTGCCAGAGCCGGATGGCTTAGATTCAGCAAGAAATCTTCGTTGGCCGCTTTCAGGCTTATTATGAACTCATAGGCCGAAATGATCTTAAAACCTGCAAGCTCCAGTTTGCCGTCATTCGAAATGCTTTCAACTCCCGTGATATCAGCCAGCAGCCATTTGAACGGTGAGCCGGTAGATACGGCCAGCAGGCGCTCGAAGACAGCCTTGACTTCTATGGCCTGTAAGGGCGAACCATCGTGAAACAGGATGCCGGGTTTCAGCCAGATGTGCAGGTTTTTTGCGCCGTTTTCAAACTGGCTGCGCAGAACCAGATTCCCGACAGCCTGGCCTCCCTCCAGATTGAAAAGCGTCTCGCAGACCAGCGCTGAGGCTGCCCGTTCGGCTGGATTGAGACGCATAGCCGGATCGAGGCTTTCCATTTTTTCAGCCGTAAGCATGACGACTTCGCCGCCGACTGGCGGAGGGAGTTCCGCCCACACGGATGCCTGTATAATGAACACCGTTAATAAAACCGGAATTATGCGCATGAATATTTTCATTGCTGTCGCCTTGCGTATCATGGATAGAGCAGCATGACACGGCTGCTTTTCTTATCGCTGTCATAGCGCGCCACATAAAAGCGCAGACCCTCGCCCGCTGCGGCGCAGATCGCGGCGATACTGCCTGCCGCAGCCGGAAAGTAACCTACCGAGGTGCTGGAAGCGCCCTGTGTCACAGCAACAATGCTGAGGCCTTCCTCTGAAGATCCGAAGCGCGCTGCGCCGCAGGCCAGCACATTTTCGGCTGCCGGTCCCGGCGCAATGGCCGGCTGTGTTCCGCATGATCCGGCAGGCAGAGCTTTTCCGCCCAGACCGTCATAGACGGAGCCGTTCACCGACACTGCATAAATATCCCGCAAGTCTGTGGCGGTAGGGGCGGCTTCAAAAGCCACGAATGCTTCCGGCATTTTGTATTCACGCCGCAATCCGGAGCCGCCGGTGTACAGACGATTGTTGAATGCAGTCGAGCCGCTGACATAAGCCGCCGAAATGACAGCGGCATCCGCGCCGGAGGCCGAGGGCAGGCAGGCCAGCGGAGCGCGTTCCAGACGCGTCGTTATTGCGAAGTCCGCACCGCTCCACTGCAGCATCCAGCCGCCCGGCAGACGGTTATGCGCCAGCAGCAGCACAGGCGCATGCTTTGCGCCGTCATTGCAGAAACTCAAGCTGCCGACCGCATAACGGGCGGGCAGGGTCAGCTCCTCTTTGGGTAAACTCTGCATATATCTGAAAGAAAAATCATCTTCTCCCGAACGTCCCCATACTTCGAGGCGCTCTTCCAGAAGCAGCACCAGTTCCGCCGAGCCGTCAACGTCCAGATCAGCCGCAGCCATGTCCAGCACGCGCCCGTCCGAGGTGAAAAGCTCGCGCTCATTCCAGGCCGGAGCGCTTGGTCCGAAGTCCAGTGCGCGGTTTTCCAGCATGCCCCACAGAGGAGAGGCCGGCAGACGCGCTTCTGTCTGCCTTGCATAGTAAGGCCGTCCGGCCATAAGCGACCAGACATCGCTGTCCAGCCACCAGGCCGTCACCTTAATGATTACTGCGCCGGAACTGCTGCAGGCGTCTACTTTCAGCAGGCGGTCGAAGCCGCGCCGGTCAATGGCGGCCAGTCCCTGCTGCGACAGATCCGCGCTGCCGCTGAATATTTTCCGCGCTGATACGACTTTTTTGAATAGCCCGGGCCGCTCCAGTGCCGCCTGACCGGCCTGTTCCACCAGAGCTGTCAGGCTGTTGCTGCCGCCCTGTCCGTCATCTACCCACAGGAGCAGTTCGTCCGCCCCGCCAAATGGCCGTGCCGCCGAGCCGCCTGCCAGGGCGGAAATGATGCTGTCCCAGGCTACTTCTATTTCAGACTCATTTTCTGCAGCGGAGGCCACAGGAATAGATAAGCAGAATAGCAGCAACACCAGCATTAATATTTGAACCATGCTTTTCGGCATTATTCGTTTTCTTCCTTCATTTCCGTTCCGTCTCCGGCCTGCCCGTCTTCCGGAGTTTCACCGGGTTCGGTTCCATCGAGAAACACTTCCAGCAGGCCGTTCGGCGTTTCGCTGTCCACACGCAACCCGGTCAGCGGGTCGATGGTGATGAAACTGACTCCCGGTGGAGTGGCGAAATCGACAATGGGTTTATCCTTCAATGCTTTGCGCATGAAGTCGGACCAGATGGGCAGGGCGGCGCGCGCACCGGTCTCGCCATGACCCAGCGGGCGGTGATCGTCGAAGCCTACCCAGACCACGGCTGCCAGTTGCGGCGAAAAACCAGCAAACCATGCGTCGCGCTGCTCGTTGGCCGTGCCGGTCTTGCCGGCTAACGGACGACCTTCTATTTTTCCGGATGCGCCTGTACCGTGATCCATCACGCTCTGCAGCATGGACACCAGCACATAGACCTCGTCTTCAGGCACCGCCTGTTTTTTCTCGTTCTGAAATTCCAGCAGTGTCATGCCGTCGGAGCCAACCACTTTAGTAATGAAAAGCGGTTCCGCCGTCCGACCGCGATCCGCCAGCGCCGTATAGGCTGAGGCCAGTTCCAGCGGCGTCACTTCGGATGCGCCCAGCGCCAGTGAATACTCGGCGCGCAGTTTCGATTTTATGCCCAGCGCCTGTGCGGTTTTAACGACTTCCTGTGGAGTGACGGCTTCAATAAGGCGCGCCGCTACGGTGTTTAATGAAAAGGCCAGAGCCTCGCGCAGGCGCAGCGGGCCGCGGAAGCCCGGGTCATAGTTCTGCGGTGACCAGTCCGGCGCCCCGGCGATTTTTATGGTTATGGGCGCGTCTTCCACTATTGTAGCCGCTGTGAATTTGCGGCTTTTAATGGCGCTTAAGTACACAAAAGGTTTGAAGCTGGAACCGGGCTGGCGTTTGGCGCGCACGGCGCGATTATACTCGCCCTGATTGAAAGCGAATCCACCTACCAGCGCACGAACGGAATGGCTGTCCGGGTCCATGGCCACAAAAGCGCCCTGAACTTCAGGCAGACTGACAAGTTTCAGCTTCGATGCTTGGTCTTTCTGCGGCGCGAGTTTGTCGGCGGGCATAACCTGCACCAGCGTTCCGGCAGCAAAAAGCGAATCGGCTCTGGCCTCTTTTCCGGCGCGTTTTACTGCCGCTTTTACATCCGTTGCCGGGATTACGCCCGTGTGCTTTCCAAGAATGACAGCCAGGTTGCCGTCTGCTGCGATCTTATCGACTACCGCCAGATATACGCGACCTTCCTCCATGCGCTCAATGCGGGTGCGCCAGGCAAAATTGCGCCAGGCGGCGGGCCTTTCGTTTTCCGGCAGAGTTGCGTAATCGGCGGGAATCTCATCATCTTCGATTTTAAGCGCGCGCCGCTCGGCAGTAAAGGCGCAGGGCGCATCATCGGGATAGCCTTCGAAGAGCTCCCTAAAAGCTTTTCTTTCGGCTTTATCGAGCACAATACCGCTGGATTTGTAGGTGTGACGCCGGTCATATTCGATCAGTCCGGCGCGTAACGCCTCTTCGGCATAGCTCTGCATGCGGCTGTCGATGCTGGTATAAATTTTCAAGCCACCGCGTTTTATCAGTTCTTCGCCCAGACGTTCGCGCACTTCGCGCAGGGCCAGATCCTTTACATATGGCGCATCCGGGCCGCGATTCTCGGCTTTTACATACTTCAGCGGCTCAGCGCTTATGCGCTCGAAATCGGCCTGATTTATGTATTCCAGTTTGCGCAGGCGACCCAGAACGTATTGCTGACGCACGCGCGCGCTTTCCGGGTGGCGGTTCAATCGATACAGTCCGGGGCTCTGCACCAGACCTGCCAGATAGGCAATCTGTCCGACCGTAAGCCTGGACAGTTCGCGGTCAAAATAAAAATGCGCCGCTTCGGCCACGCCATAGCACTGGTTGCCGAAGTAAACTGTATTCATGTAGATTTCAAGTATTTCGCGCTTCGACAGCCTGTTTTCTATCTCGTAGGCTAAAAGCGCTTCTTTTATCTTGCGGCTCAGCTTACGCTCGTCGGACAGCAGTACGTTTTTCACCAACTGCTGCGTAATGGTCGACCCGCCGCCTTTTACACGCATGGCCAGCAGATTGCGATACATGGCCATAACGATATGCGGCAGTGACACGCCCTCGTGCTGGTAAAAATCCTCATCTTCGGCGGCCACAAAAGCGTTGGGCAGTATGGGCGGCATTTCCTCAATGGAAACAAAGGTGCGGCGCGGGCCGGATTCGCCGATTATCAGACCGTCAGCCGAAAAGATGCGGTTTACCTGACGCGGCTCGTATTTAAGCAAAGCGGAAGTGTCCGGCAGATTGCGTCCGTACCAGGCGAAAAGCCCGATGGTCGCAAGCGTTCCGGCAAATGCGCAGGCCAGAATGGCCAGAATTGTTAAACGCAGAAATTCTCGCATTCTTCCACCTTAATATGCTGACAGGGAAAATAGCAGTTTCGGGCCTGCAACACAAGAAATCGGGCTCCCTGACTTCCTTCTGAGCAGGCAGACTGGACGAAATTGCAGGCAGAAAGCCGCAACTGTCGGCAAACTATGCGAAGTTTCAGGCAGTTTTGTTGCAGAAAAGACATTTGTGCTTAGTTTGACGGGTGCGGAGGTATATCAGAAATACAGTTACCGCCATACCCACCATGACATCAGATATATGGCCTTAAAAGTCCATTTCAACAGGCTGATAAATCGTCACACCCGCGAAATCGGGTGTCCAGAATTCAATTGACGCCAATCTGGATTCCCGCTTTCGCGGGAATGACGGACAAGTGGTGGCGTCTGCTCCTGTAAGTGTGTTTTTAAGATGATATTCTGAAAATTTTTAATCAGCGGTCTTACAGGTACATACAGGTAACACATGACGGATCAGAACAGCGCAGGTCGCATCTGCGATTGCGAGCGGCGCGAAAAAATAGTCGGCATTCTCGAACGCATGCTCGAACTCATCGAAGTCTGGATCAGCGAAGAATCGGACGGAGAGAGCACAGCGCCGGGCGTGAGCGATGTCAAACAGATCATGGCGATAATTAAAGACATGGTGGCTGTCATGGAGCGGCTGCCTGCGGGTGATGAAGAAGAAGCGGATTCGATGGCGAATATCAGCGATGAGGAGTTGTGCAATGAATCCGAAGGACTGCTTGGTATCATCCGGGGCAGCCGCCCTGCGTCTGGCGGAAATTAACGCCGAACTGGCGCGGCGCATAGCCTGTCGGCCTCTCGATTATTTCAAACCAACGCCTGCTCAGTCGCATGTACTGGCTGATAAAAGCCGCATCCGGCTGGTTCACGGCGGCAACCGTTCCGGTAAAACCGAACTGGGTGCGGTGGAGACGTTGCAGCGCGCTCTGCGTGCCCCCTGTGAAATATGGGCGGTCACCACCGATTACGGCACTTCGGTTGAAGTGCAGCAGGCCAAGATATTCAGGTATCTGCCTAAAACGCCTGAAGGTGCGCCTGATCCGGCGCTGGTGGCTTATGCCATTTATTCGGCGGAAAGCGGGTTCACCAACCGGGTAGTGCGTTTTAGCAATGGTTCTATTCTGCGCTTTCATTCCTGCGATCAGCAGCGTCACCGCTTGCAGGGAACATCGCTGGATTTCGTCTGGTTCGATGAGGAACCGGCGGAGGATATCTTTAAAGAGTGTCTCATGCGCACACTGGATCGTTCCGGGCGTGTGCTTCTAACGCTTACGCCGCTGTCGGGTTTGAACTGGATTTATCGCAGACTCTATCTGCGCAGCCACGAAGACCCCGAAATTGCAGTACATAGGCTGGTAGTGGACGATAATCCATATATAGACCGCAGCGATATAGAAGCTGTGCTGGCGCAGTACGCTCAGCGCGAACGGGAAATCCGCCGCGAAGGCCTGTTTCTGGACGTGTCCGCCGGGCGCGTATATCACGCTTTCAATCCGGCGCGGCATGTACGCAGCGATCTGCGCTGCGATGCTGGTCTGGCTCTGCACGTCAGCTTCGATTTCAATGTGGGTTTCATGTACTGCTCGGTCTGGCAGGTCAAAGCCGACCTTTTCTGCTGTATAGATGAATTCGCCCTTTTCGATTCCGATACCGACAGCCAGTGTTCGGCCATACTGGAGCGTTATGCCGGGCATCCCGGCGGGCTGGTGGTTCACGGCGACGCTTCGGGATACGCCCGGGACACCCGTTCAGGTGAGAACGATTACGACATTATCCGCCGCCGACTGGCGCGCATACAGCCTTTTGCCATGCGCGTTAAGCGCGGCGACTCCAATCAGCCGGTGCGCGGGCGCACCAATCTGGTCAACCGCCTCTTCGATGAAAACCGCATTCTCATATCCGGCGCGTGTCACAGCCTGATTGTATCGCTTGAGGGTACCTGCTGGCGCGAAGGCCGTTTCGAAAAAGTGAAAGTATACGACCGCGAGGACGAGCGTTTTACGGTCGACCATCCAGGAGATACCTTAGATTACTTCATTAGCGACGAAAACGCCGCCTCCGGTCGGGTTTCAACCATCAATTACGGGTGATAACAAATGTTTGCTGATGCGAAGAATTCAAATCTGCTGCCGCCGGGTCTGCAGAGCGTGCGAAGCGCAGCCCGTGCCGAATGGGAGCGTGCCTGCGAAGAACTGCTGGATCGCTATTTCGACAATGGCTCTTACCAGCAGTCGCTCATACGCCGCCTGCGCGTGCTCTATCCCAACAACGCCGACGAGATGATTAAGAACCGTCTCAGTCTCAACGTGCTGCGACATATAGTCGATACGCGCGCCCGGCTTTATCGCAAGCCGCCGCTGCGCCGTCTGGTCGGCGAAAGCGAGCCGTCGGAAGCGGCTCTTTTCGCCTCCATATATCGCAAGTCGCGCGCCGATGTGCGCATGAAGTGGCTGAACCGCTTCTATGAACTGCTCAACTGTGCGGTGCTGTGGGGTCAGATCGGCCCGGACGGCTATCCGCACTTGAGTATTCTGCCCGCGCACCATCTTATGCTGCGTCAGTCGCGCACTGATCCGCTGTCGCTTGAAGCCTGTGATGAAATCTACGTGTCGCTTTCATGCGCGCCGTCTTCCATAGAGGCGCAACAGGTGGCCTGGCTGCGTTACGACCGCGACGCGGAAGGCCGCGTGCGCGTAATGACGGTGGATCATGCCTTCAGGCCGCACGATTTACAGCCGGAAGGGCTTGAAGCATATTCACGCCTGACGCGCTTTCCATTCGTACTGGCTCGAAAAGATCAGCCGCTCGATGCCGAGCTGTTTCCCGACGCCTCGCACAGCCTTATAAATGCAGCGCGCTGGATAGATCACGAACTGACACGCGGCGCGCTCAATTCGCGCCACGCTGATTTTCCAGCCTATACCTTCAACGGCACTCAGGAAGAACTCGGTACGGTAAATCCCGCCACCGGCGCGGGCGCCATAATCTGCCTGGGTTCGGACGACAAATCGCTTGAGGCCATAAGCTCTCAGCCGCGCGAACGCGAACGCAACGACAATCTGCTCTTTTTCCTTAAGATGCTGGCTCAGACCTGCGATATCTCGCCCTCGGCTTTTACTTACGCACCTGAACTGCTGTCAGGTGTGGCCAAGTTCCACGACAAGCAGCCCGAAATCGAATACCGCGAAGAACAGGTGCCTGAGTGGAAGGCGCTGGAAGAGCTGGAACTGTGGCCCATGCTGAAAGAACTGAGCATAGCCGGCGGCGTGGAAAACGCCGAGCGTCTGGCGGATCGAGAAATGACGGTGGAGTATCCGCAGCAGATGATAGCTCTCTCGCGCAAGGAGGAACTGGACAATCTGGCGGCTGAAATCACTCTGGGTCTGCGCTCTCCGGTGGATGAGATCATGCGCTCCGGCGGCGTAGAAAGAGATGAGGCGCAGGCTATTTATCAGAACAACATTTCCGACAGAGAATCGCACAGCGCCAATGAATCTGATGACGGAACAGACTGAGGAGGAGCAATGCACGAGTCTATTGAAATCCTGAAAGGCCGGTTGACCGATGACGAGGAGGCTCTGACTCTGCTTGACGGTCTGGATATTGAATTGTCGGCGGCGGCACTATGCGACAGCGACCGGCAGCGCCTTAAAAGCGAACTGGAAGAAGCCGGACGCACGGCCGAGCTGGCGCTGCGCGAAGCTGCGGAAGCTCAGTTTGAAAACGAAGCACACAGCTCAGATGTTGAGATGCTTAAGCGCGAAATGACTGAAGCACGTCTCTGCGGTCTGCTGGCTGTCGAAGCTGTTAAGGCTGGCTGCGGGCAGCCCTGGGATCTGATCAGGCTTGCCGGTTACGGAGAGGCGGCTTTCGATGAAAACGGAAACATCGTCGGTGCGCCTGAATGGCTGAAGCGTGTCAGGGCCGAGAAGCCCTGGATGTTCGGAAACAGGCGCAATGTTCAGCCACCGCTATACAAGGCCGGTGTCGCTGCTGCTGAAGAGGATGGAATAAAAGGAATCCTGGCCGGAGCGGCCAGGCGTTATGACGGACAATAGAAAAGGAGAAAAGATATGGCGCATACATTGCTGGATGCGGCGAAGCTGGAAACTGATCTGCTCAAGCGCAACGTAGTGAGCGTGTTTTCGCAGACTTCGCCGGTGCTCGAACTCATGCCCTTTGTGGATATCCCCGGAGGCGCATACAAGTTCAACCGCGAGGAAGCCCTGCCGGGTGTAGGTTTCCGCGGCATCAACGAAGACTACTCGGAATCAACCGGTCTCCTGCAGCAGGTGGTCGAGACTACACGCGTGCTGGGCGGCAAGTCCAGAACCGACCGTGCTCTGGCTGCCGAGCGCGGCAGTTCGCTGGGAGAACTGCGCGCCGTAAACGACAGGCTTTCGGCCAAGTCGGCGGCGCTGTATTTCACCAAAATGTTCTTCAAAGGCGATTCTTCCGTTGATCCGCGACAGTTCGACGGCCTGAACCAGCGCCTTACCGGGCCGCAGGTAATTAACGCGGCCACAAATGGCGCGGAACTGACGGTCGAGATGCTGGACGATCTCATCGACACCGTAACGGGTGAGCCGGACGTGCTTTTCATGTCCAAAGCCGTGCGCCGCGAGCTTACAAAGCTGCTGCGCAGCGACGCCCGCATTACCTATGGCAATGACGCTTTCGGTCACCAGGTGGCCATGTACGGCGGCATTCCCATTCGCGTCATCGAAGAGGACGAGAACGGCGATCAGATTCTGGGCTTCAATGAAATACAGGGGACATCCAGCGCCGCCGCTTCAATCTATGCCGTGCGTTTCGGTGCCGAGGAATACGTTCACGGCATTCAGAACGGCGCTCTGGAAGTCATCGATCTGGGTCTGCAGGAGGGCATGTATTACCTGACCGCCATCGAGTGGCTGGCCTCGTTCGTAGTGCTGCATCCTCGCGCAGCCGCACGGCTCAAAGGCGTTATCAAATCGGAATAAGAAAGGAACATGACATGGATGCATTGAACAGAAGCGGCAGGTTCGACAGCCTGCTGACTTTGAAAAGCGCCGGGAATCAGAGTAGCTCCGTTACAGGAACGACTCTGGATCTGGGTTCCAGCATAAAAAGCAGCTTCTGCATTGTGGACATCAATTCCATCAGCGGAACGAACAGTCCCATGCTTTCGCTGCGCATCGAGGCTTCGAACGATGGCCAGGAATGGACTATCGTGGCAGGCGCTCGTCTGGATGCGGTCGGTCTTTTCAGGCTGGCTCTGGGTGATCGTGGTTACCGCTACTGGCGTTACGATTCCGACTGCGAGGGCGATACTCCCGTAATCAACTGGTCCGCTTATCTTACGGCGGATTGATCTGGTGCAGGCGGGAGGAGACATGCTCCTCCCGCCTATGCACAATAAGGAGATAATGTCATGCTGAGATACAGCGACGAACTCCAGCACGCTTCGGCAAATGAAATATTCTTTTTCAAACCTGCGATTGAGGGATCCGCGCCTGCTGAGACTCCCGTTAATATGCTGATATGCATCCGGGCCGAGAACGGCGAAGTGTTGCTGCAAAGTGACAAAGCCGTCTGGAACGCAGACTCAAGCCGCATCGAACTGCGCCTGAATCTTTCTGATTCCGGACAGAATATTAATTGCGGGACATACAGCGCCGGGATCAGCTTTGACTGCGATGAAGAGCATTGCATCTTCGACTGTGCCTTCGACATTGTGCCCAGACCCTGGCGTCCGAATATCACAATGGCCGATCTGCTGGCGCTGATACCGTCTGCCGGTTACGCCGATGACAACCAGAACGCAATGGCTGCCCTTGTGAACGAGGCGGAAGAGCAGTTGCGTTTGCGTATAAGAGCCGCAGGAATGACGCCCGCTTTAATTGCCAACCGAGCCGCGCTGGATCAGTGTCTGCGGGCGCTGATATTATCTCTGGCCTGCCAGCGTTCAAGTCGCAACGCCGGGAAAGACGGCCTCTGGAATAAGCATTTAAGCTGGCAGGCCTCCTACGAATCCAAATGGCGCGAGCTGGTCGCCTCCATGCGTTACGATGGCGACGCCGACGGGGCTGCAAGTGCAGTCGGGCGCGATATGGCCGCTGTAAGGCTGAGACCGTGAGGCGCACATGGCGGTAATTCAATACATTGCGGATCTTGTAAGCAGAATGGAACCATTCGCTCATGTTGACGCGGCGTGCTTCAAATCGCCTTATCGTCTGTTTAAAAGCGGCGATCTGGCGGGAGAAGCGCCTGAAGACTGCCTGCGTCGTTTCCGGATAATTCTAAAAAACATAAGTCAGGGCGATTCCGGCCTGACGGAGCGCACGCAGCAATTGAGCGCTGTAATGCTGATCGAAAGCGCCTGTCCTGCCGCCATGCCGGGCCTGTGGATTGATCTCTATTTCGAGGAGGAGTGCCTGCGGCTGCTGAAGATGCTGTGCGGGCAGGATCATTCGCAGGCCGGACTTCTATCGGCAGAACATGTCGAATCTTCACAGGTAGAAGTGAAAAATGCGATGGTAATGTTCAGACACGAATTTGAACTGCACTACCTGAATGGAATGGGAGAATAGAAAATGGGATATCTTGGCAATCGTTATCTCATAACCGCTGCTCAGGAGCGTGAATTCGGCGTGTTCAATGAGAATGCCACCGAGTTCAGCGAGCTCTGTCCGCTTGAGGAAGGCTTCTCGTGGTCCTTTGGCGGGCCGCAGATGTTCGATAAACCGTTGATGCGCGCCGATGTGGCCAACAGTCCGGCGCTGGCCGGTTCGCAGCGACCCGAATTGAAAATGACCATGCAGGCCCGAGGCGGAGGCAGCGCCGCTGGACATGCGCAAACCGCGCAACTGTGCAGAGATCTGGAGTCTGTGCTGTCTGCCAGTCTGGGCATCGCCAGAGCCGCAACCGGTGGCGGTATATTGTCGTCAACAGGTCCGGGTAATGTCACGGTAAGCGGCGCGGCGTCCATGCGAGCGGGCGAAATCGTATGGGTAGATCCTGATGGTACGGGTAGAGTTTATCCGCGCGCCATCAGCGCCATGGCTGGCAACACTCTGCAGTTGTGGCCGGAGCTTCCAGCCACGCCGTCTGCCGGGGGCGTAGTATATGCCGCCTGCAACTTCACGCCTTTCTGGGGACCGGTATCGTCAAGCCTGTGTCTCGAAAAAAGCGGAGCCGTCTGGTCGGGAAAACGTCTGGTTGAGCGCGTACACGGCATGGCCGGAAATGTAACGCTGGCGCGTATAAGCGCCCGCGAGCAGCTTCTGCTTAAAGTCAGTCTGGATGGCGTGACGGACGAATCCGAAGAGGCCGCTGCTCCACGTGTGCCTGTTTCTGCAAGCGCTGCTGCGGCCTGGAGCTCTGTGCCAGCAGCGGTCAAGGCCTCTAATGCTCATCTGTACCTGGGCAACGCGACTCTGCGCAGACATTCCGGTTTCGAATATGATCCGGGCGCCGAAATAAAGCGTCGCGATGATATCGCCTCGGCCAGCGGATCAGCCTCGCATTTCGTATCGGCCTGGGCCGAAAAAGGCGTGCTGCATCTGCCCTGGGCAGCCGATATGAGCGAAAAATACGCTACCGGAGAAACATTCCCGCTGTTGTGGGCCTGCGGCGATGGAGCCAACGGAGTGGCGCTGTACGTCCCTTCAGCTCAGATTATGGAGATAGAGCGCGAAACCGTGCAGGGTGAAGAATATATGAAACTGAGCTTCCGCGCCGTGCGCAATGACAGCCTGCCTGCGCGCTGTCTGGCATTTTCCGGAAGGAGGATCTGACATGTCGCTGTGCTTCGAAAACCAGCCTGATAATTATCGCTTCACTCTTGTTTCTGCATTTGATGATGCCATCGATTGGGATCGGAGTGCAGTCACGCGTGAGGAATGGCTGCTCTCGGATCATTCCGAAACGCAGAAGTTACAGTTTATTGAAGGCGCGCATGCTACGGAGTTTATCTGTCGCCTGATGCCTGCTACCCGCTATGCCGAGTTGCAGGCCATGCTGCCTGCCGGTGGTGATGAGATCGACCGCCCGGCCCAGGTCCGCGTGCAGATGGAGTGTTTCAGACTGGCTGTAGTGGAGATCCGTAATGCCGAAGGCTGGCGGCCAGAACGCTGGATGGCCGCTGATGGCCTTCTGCGTCGTGAAGCGCTTGACCGCGGCGTTGTTGACCCGGCGGTAGTGCAGGAACTGGGATACGCCGCATTCATGCGTCAGAGTCTGAACGGGCGACAGAGAAAAAACTTGTAATCGCCTACCGTCTGGAGGATGCCGAACGCGAAGAATACCGCTTCGAATGTTCGGCATGTCCTTTCGGCAGGCGGCCTTCGACTGACTGCAAGCTGCCGGTCAGCGCTTCATACCACTTCGAACTGACCCCAGGCGATTATGCCGCTGAATATTACCTCGTGGAAAATATCTGTCCTCTGGCATATTGCACCGCCGGCGGCGGTCTGCCGCTGGGCGATCCGTTCGCCCTGTATAACGATTACGAGCGCGGCATACTGCCATATGACGGCGGTATGGGCGATCAGCCGCATTTATTTGTGCAATGCATGCGCATGATATCGGCGCTTAATGCGCAGAGTGCGCGGCGCAGGCGTCTTGAGGCGGAAAAGGAGAACGAACGCAGATGTCGTTAACATTCAATACAAACTCCAACGCGGCTGACAAGACCGCAGCGCGCGAAGAAAGCCAGCAGCGCCGCATGTTGACCGCACATGAGAAAATGCGTCGGCAGATGCTGCGCAGTGACTGCGAATATTACGCGGCTCAGGCCGAAATGATGCAGACCACATCCGAGGCTCAGATAAACAGCACTTTGCGTATGACCGCCGCAGTGGGCGGGATACTGCGCAACATGGCTGTAACCACCACCGAAATGGTCGGCATTATGATGGGACGCATGATGGCGGGAGCTGAACTGTCCGCCGGGCGCGTAGCCGCGACATTTATGGACGTATTCGGACAGATGATGACGGCCATGGGCTCGGCTATGGTGGCGGCATCGGCGGCTTTTACCGCGCTGTTCTCCATGAATCCGGCAGGCATTCTGATCGGCGGTCTGGCCATGATAGCCGCAGGCGGAATAATCAAGGGCATCGCCGCCGAAATGAAAGGTGCTGCCGGACCTCTGCCGTCCGGCGCGGGTCTGCGCGGACAGGCCGGAGCCGGAGGCGGCGTGGCTACTGGCTCACCGTCGCTGTCGCCGTTAAGCTCGAACAGTAACGAAGGCGGTAAAACACTTGTCTTCAATTTCTACGGCGATTATATGGACCCGCAGAAGCTGGCCCGCGAAGTATCGGGCGCTCTGGGAAAATATGCCGGTCGCAGTGTGCCGCGCATTCCGGCGCACGCTGTGGGGTAATGCCATGCATTCTTTACATGCGGAATTCGAACTCGAGAATGTTTCCGTAATGAGTGAAACCGCCGCGGCCTGCATTCATTATATCGATAATCAGCCGACGCTGGTGCTGATGCAGATTGAAGCCGGAAGCTACGCGGATATATACGAATTGTGCGCGGCATTGTCAGCCTGCACAAACGCGCCTTCAGGATTCGAATGCAGGCCGGGTGCGGATGGACACATAGTATGCCGGGCCAATGAAATCTGGCGACCATATGTAAATACGGATGAGTCCACATCGGCATTATGCGAAATGTTGTGGAACATTCTCGGCTATGACACCTGTACAGGTTACGCCGATGCATATGAGCACAGGGCAAAGTCGCTGCCGCGTTACAGTGCTTGGTTCGACGCCATAACCGAATTCGCACCGCCGACTGTGGAAATTCTCAGTCAACAGAGCCTGTCGACCGGTGGAAGTCTGGCGCAGAGCGTCTATGGCTGTCGTCGAACGGCCCTGCTGGCGCTCAGGCATCTGGATGCCGCTACTGTCCGGGCATACTGCGATGTGCTGGATCTGGCCGCACAGGGCCGCAGACTGCGACTGTATGTTAACGATACTTTTGCCGCCGAAGCCTTTATGGATATGGGTGGAGACACAGACCCGTTGCCGCAACGCATGTATCAGGGTTGCGAAGCATATGCAGCCAGTCTGCCGCTGCTCTTGTGCGAAGAAGGATAAAACTCATGATCGGCCTGTTCGGGAACATCATCATAAATCAGACAAACAACAGCCTGCTGGTAAACACAGACGGCGAATGGCGCAGCATAAGCATAGCCACAGGACGCTATGAAAGCGTGCGGCAACTGCTGGCGACTCTGGGCGCAGAGCTGGCTGACTATAATGTCAATGTCGAACTGCTGGCGGACCTGTCGAAGAGTTGCGGCCTGCTCGTGCGTATATGTAGAGCAGGAGAACTGTCTCTTGACTTCAGAGTATCGGGTCTTGGCGCTGTTCTCGGTTATCCCACTGCCATGCTGACAGGCTCGCAATCGTATAAGGCCCCTGAATCGCCATACTTTAGCCTGGCCTGTGAAGCGCCGGCATACGACAGCGGTATTGAAAGACGCCAGACGAGCGCGGCTTTGCGCAGCAATGCCGGGAGCATTAACCTGCAGCGCCTGTCTGTTCGTGGTCAGCGTCTGCTGAAGCTGGCGGCGCTTGATCGCGCCAGAGTGAATGCTTTAAGTCTTATTGTGAAGAACGCCGCTCAGGATGCGCAATACGGCTTATACTGCTGTCACGACAATATCCTCAAGACGGATATGACGATTCTGCATGGTGAAAGGAAGCTGGTTCCTGCCCAGGGCCAGGTCTTAAGCTTCACCAGAAGCTTCAACGACACCGCTATGGATTTATGGGACTGCGAGATATGTGCAGTATCCAGGGAGATACCCTGAAATGATCAGTTTCAGACGCAAAGCCGAATGGCTGGGAGCGGGACGCATTGTCGCGCCTTACGACGGTGTCATAACGGCAGATGAACTGTCTGCAATACTCGATCCGTCAGACTGGACGCTTGAGCGCTTCGATGAAGTCAGCTCGCTCTGGAAAGTCGCGGAGGATGCAGAAACTCTGTCTGCAATATATCCGGATATAAGCGCCGGAAGACTGGAGTTGCGTTTCAGCGGACTGGATGGGCTATATCGGCTTAAGCTGTCTGTCTCCAGTCAGTCGGTAAAGAGCGGCTGTGATTTCTTTTATTTCCGCGAAGCCAGAAGCAGCCGTGAGCCTTATCACCTGTATCTGGAGGGTTGGGGCGAGATCGATTACATCTACCTGCATCAGGATGGCCTGCCGCAGGGCATTTCGCAGAAACTGGACCTGAAGGAAGGCATCGCTACCTGCGGCGGATTGTCGTTTACGCTGGTCGATTACGATGGAAGGTTGAGTGAGATATTTGCTCCGCGCAACTCGAAAGTCGTTGCTGTTCTTGACAATGCCATCGCTGCCACCGACATGCAGGCAACATTGACAGGCGGCGACGATTTGCCGTCCTCGGGTTTGCTTTGGCTCGACCGCGAGTTGATTGAATATTCGGCATACAACAACGATACGCTGACCATATCCCGGCGCGGAGCATTACGCACGCGTGCGACACAACACGCCGCCGGAACGCATATAAGAGATATAGCGCCGTACATCAAAGGTCGGGCGCTTTATATCGAAAAGGCTGACGGCTCGCGTCTATACGGCGGAGTAATTAACCGGGTCTCGCCACACAGCGATAATCAGGTCTGTTACAGGGTTGAGCTGACAGATGCTCTGTCGGCGCTGGATATTGACATCGGGTGTAATCTGGGACGGGCCGATATTGCGCCTCTTTATCTGATACACGGTGGCGCGGCGCGTTTCAGGCTGCGCTGGGTTGATGCTCTGGCGCTGGGCGGATACAAGCCTTCGGAAGCCGGTACTCTGGTCAGATTGAGACCCGGCATATACGACATAACGCCTGGTCGAAGCGGAGCAGGGCACATCTGCAACGAGATTGAGCGCGCCATTAAAGATTCGGACGATATATGCAATGAGCGCTTTGTGTCCGCTGTTATCAACGAAGACGGCCAGTTGCAGATTCGGCTTAAGGGTTCGTACCGTGTGGATCTGCTGCCGACCGAAAGCGCGTGTGTCCTTACGCAGCTTGGTTTTCCGGAAGACGGACTGTCATACGTGGATGACGAAGCCTGGACCGACAGCGGCAGCCGACCTGAAGGGCTCTTCACCCTGCTGGCCGGAGCTGCGCTGGCTGACAGCTATGTATCTGCAACTTCAGATGTCATTCTCATTGAAGCGAACAGCGACGAGCGCAGTCTGAATGCTTCTGGTGGTCTCATGCGCATCGGCGACGAGCTGGCGGCATATGGCGGCATATTGCAGCTTCAGCACGGCAGAACCGGCCTGCTGGCCTCCGATATGGATGGCAGCATAAGCGCCGATACCTTGAAGCTGGAAGACGCCAACGGTTTCTTCGGCGGGCAACTGGTATTGATCGACGATGAGCAGATCATGCTCGGCGAAAAGTGGGGCGACAGCTTCAACGAATGTGTAAGAGGCGCAGGCGGAAGCGCCATAGCGGCGCACTATGCCGGTGCGCAGGTCATTCTGGCCGATGTTGAAATGATTTACGCCGTTAAGCGCGGCATATACGGCAGCAGCGCCGAAGCGCACGGCTCCGGTGATGGCATAGAAGAACTGCTGTGCTCCGACGACCTGTCTGATACGCAGAATCCGCAAGCCACTAATCCGGTCGAATTTATCGCGGCACTTCTGGGTTGTGCTGATGATTCACATCTCAGTCGCTTCTCACTGGGCCTGCCGACAGAAATGCTGGATACGGACGGAATCACAAATGCCGTAACGGTCAACTGCCATGCCGACGCAAGTTCTTTTCTGGCCATAATAGGCAGCGGCACCAGTTACCGCGATGCACTGGCTAATGTGGCTCTGTGTCTGGGCGCGGGCCTGTATGTCGACAGTCAGGCCAGAATCTCGCTGGGCGCTTTCGAGGCGCATCTCGAACACGAAGAGCAGCAACACGTTATCGCCGCCGGTGACTGGATCGGGCCTCCGACACTTACCTGGTGCGAGGACGGGCGCATAAACCGGGTTGCAGTGCTGCTGGACCGCGATCCTGTGGCGGATGAGCATGCCAGAAAAATCGTCCTGAATGACACGGTCGAAGACACTTTAGAATTGTTCAGGAGCTCCGAACACAGCTTCGAATTGAAGGCGGATTATTTTCATTCCTGCGAATCGAAATGCAGAAGCGGAGCCGCCGACACCATGTTCATCGGTCTGGCGCGGCGCTGTTTCACCTGGTTCAATCGTTTCTACACGGCAGTAGAAGGGCGGCTGCCGCTGGCCGCACATGCGGGACTGGGTCTTTTCGACAGTGTAACGCTGTCATTGCCCAACGTCGCATGCGGCGATGGGACAAGAGGAATTGATAAAGTCGTATTCGACGTGGTTGAAATCGAACCGGATCTCTGCGATATGAGCCTGCGCGTAGTCCTCATCGAACGCGGCGACGCCAGATATGGCGGGCTTAACATCGCTGCAGACATATTCGGATATCAGGCCGATGAAAAGATACTGGCTCTGGCGTGCAGTGAATACTGGCCGTACGGAATGGAACCCGGACAGTTGCTCAAGTCCGGCGACAGAGTGCGTATAAAAAGGCGCTCGCAGGGCGGCAGCCTTTATTCGCAGACGCTTGAGATTGCAGCAGTCGAGCAGACCTGGCGCTATCTCGGAGGGCTGTATTGCGCCGAAGTCACACTGGCGCAGACGCCCGATCTGACGCCGCAAATGGGCGATCTATTGGTCGCGGCCCCTTACACTGCGCACACTTCGACTGATTCAGTCATAAGGCATCTGCTGCATCTGTCGGATAATCAGGGCGCGCTTGGAAACGACGAAGCCTTTGTATATTCGTATTAATCCACAAAGCGGAGAATAAAAATGAGACTGCCTGTCTGTCAATTCCTTCTCGATTACGAAGGACTGCCGCTGGAAGATTTCGAAGTTGAAGGCGGACTGGCCTGTGAGAGCCTATGGCGCATGCAGGGCATCATGAACGCTCTGTACGAGTACCTTACCGACAAAGCCGCAGGCGGAGCGGAGAGTATTACCGTTGAAGGGCATCGGCACGGGCGGATGGAATCCGATGGGCGCTACATAAGGCGCAATGGATCAGCCAACGCCGCCTGGCTGCCGCGTCAGTCAAGCTCGACAGCTCTGAATACAGCCGGTTTCGAAGTGCTCGACCGCAGCATGCCATCCGGTGGCAGCGAAAATCAGTGTCAGGGGCTTGTGGTCAATGCCATATGCTTCTATTGCCGCAAAGACTATCTGGCGCTGGACTACACCTGTCGCGCCAGATGCAGCAGCAGCGATACCAGCGGCTTTGTGCGCATGAAGATATACGACGGAGATGGTCTGCTTGTTTCACAGGATGAATGCGCCGTTAACGATACGAGCTGGATCGCCTACAGCTTCATGTGTGAATTGTCGGGCGATGATGACTGTGAAGGCTGGCTCTGCATGAAACTGGAATACGGCGTAAGCGGCGGCAGCGGCAGTATCGAGCTATGCGCCGCAGACCGCTGGAACGGCGGCGGACATGGAGCTGCCGCCGAAATAATACTGCATTGAGGTTAAGATGAGTCTGGAGAATGAGAAATATATAATCGATCCGGCGGAAGTCAGAAGCGGTCAGGCCATAAAAGCCGAACTTCTGCGCAGGCTGGCTTCCAATGTAAACCGCCTGAGGCCAATCGCCAGCGACAGCCCTTTTCCCGGATCTACGGATTATCCGCATGGTCACGACCACGCCGGGTATGGCGGAAGACCGATCCCGCTCTACGACGTGCATCGTCTGGGGCGACTGTTGCCGCGTTATGACGCCAGATATTGCGGACCAACTACGAATATTGAGGAAAGCTATCTGCGTGTGCTGCCGCATATGAATCTGAATTCTGAAGAGAGCTTTGTGCAGGAGATAGCCGATAATCTGCCGCTGCTGCCATCGGGCAATACGCGCAACGGCTTCAATCTTAACGGCGACGGTTATAATCTGGCGACAGCCGACTGGTGCTGCGTATCGGGTTTCAACGGGCGCTATCTGGTGCCGCATCAGACCTGGGAATGGAGTGTCGAAGAAAACGGCCAGACTTACAGGCGCACCTGGGTATGGTCATACAGCGACATGCCTGCGGCCCCTGAAGGAGCGCGCACGGCCTCATTCTATCGTTTTGTCTCGCAGTCCGGCGGTTGCGACGAGCGTCTGCGGCTGGCCGTGCCGGAATGGGCCAACAAGCTCTATTTTATTTTCCCGCTGCAATTGTCGGTAGAAGTAAACGCTTACAACGCCGCTGTCGGTGTGCGTCAGATACGCGATTGCTCCGGCATGTTCGATCAGTGGCTGGTGGCTCTGCGCATTTCGAACGGCGATGCATCCGGCCCCTGGGAATATCTGCGTCCCAAAAAGCGCGACAACGATCAGCCTCCTAGTAGAAGAGTGTTGCACATGGATGTAAGCGCTCTGGCCGGAACGGAACAGTCATTCGGCATAAATTACAGACACAATACCGAGGCCGACGGCATCGATCCGGTCAGCTTCGAGGTTTACGCCAATCCGCTCTATCTCTGCATGTGGTCGCAGCGGCCGGATACCTATCGCTGCGAGTCGCCCGATCTTTACGCCGTATTCACCACATAGGATAATTCCATGCCGACTCTCATATCGCCCGAATATTCATCGCTGACAACCGAAGCGCTGCAGGCCACACGGGCTCTGTCCGAGCAGAAAATGCTGACGCTCATATCCAATGCGGCCTGGCTGGAAGAAGGCTTCAGCGCTGCGCCATATAACTGGCTTAACACTTCAATGGGCAATCGCAACTGTTTCAATCATACTGGCAGCGGCTCCGGGGCATATCTGCGTGCGGCGCACACTTATCCGCGCGGTATTGTGCGCGATCCGGATAACCCGGATGAAGCGCTGCTGATAGACAACAGCGACGACTTCAAGCCGGTGGAATCGCTGCAGTGGTCTTTCGAGGCTGCCTCGGATTTCACGCCGAAGGCCGGCGGGGCCAACTGGCGCATTCAGAAGGCGGTGCCGTTTATTCTGCACGAATACGCGGCGCGTCTGTGCTGGCGCATTGCCTTCAAACGCAGCAGCGGTGCGGGTTATCTGCATTTACGTCTGGCGATATACGAAAGTCCTGCCGCTGAGGCTGCGACGCGCATCGCCTGGGGCGCAGTCGAGAGCTTCGCCAATAACGCCTGGGAGGCGCACAATCTGTATTATGATATGGATTGCGACGCAACGCTCAAACGCAGACGGCGCGAAGGCTTTCCGAAATTATGGTATGCCGCACTTCTGGCGCGTGTGGATGAGGGCAGCAGCTTTCATATCGGCGACAATCCGGGCGGTCTGACTACCTGGCCGGGCTTTGCAGTGTGTACGCCATGATAAAATGAGTTCAGCCGCTAATTGCTTATTGGTAGGTCGGGCCCTGCAGGCCCGACAATCGTGGCTGTTATTCCGGGTCTTTTACCTCACCCCTGCTCTTCGAGCTTCCCCTCTCCACTGTGGAGAGGGGATAAGAGGGGTGAGGTATGGGTTCCGGTTTATTTTCTACGGCTGCGGACGCTCGATGCTTTTCCACTCGCCGTCTTCAAGCAGGAAGAAAGCCGCCGGAGCTTCAGGATTCTTTAAAACGAATTCCAGTTCGGTCGGCATATTGCGATTATCGAAAGTCAAGGCCCGTGCGCTGAAATCAGCATGATTGTATGTCTCGCCTGAAGGCGGGAAGGAGAAGACATATTGCGGGCTCCAGTCCATTATATTGGAGAAGAAGCAGCCCGAAAGCATGTGTGCCTTCAGTTTGTCGCGACCTTCGAAAGATACCTCAAGCTCGTTGACTCCTCGGAGTGCGCTGACAATCTCGCTCAGTTTTGAAGTAAAGAGATCCTGCGGCAGAGGGCTGCCGTCTGTGGCCGGGAAGGGATCTACCGTCATCAGGCGCACCTTTATGTCTTCGCGATCATACAGGGTGCGGAGACGCCGGTCGAAGTACCAGCCGCCCTGCCAGACGTTGAACAGATATAAAGTCTCGTCCTTTACCGGCGTCGGATGAACAGTCATCAGGCGCTCGGCCAGTCCCTGCTCGGTCTTTCCACCCAGACGCCACATGGCTTGAGCATTAACGGTGTGCACAAGCGATGGCGGAAGATAGAAAAGCAGCAGCAGCAATGCAACCCATTTCATGACGCGCGCCCATCGTCCGGTATGCTGAAGGATGCGCGCAGCCAGACCGCCCAGCGCCAGACTTATTGCCAGCGAAGGCAGATAAGAGGCTTCAAAAGAGTTCAGCGAACCGATCAGACCAAAGGTAAAAATCCAGAACAGCATATATGCCCCGCTGATAGTGCCGTCAGCCAGTCGCCGCGCCAGATATGGCACAACTGCCAGAAAGACAAGAGACAGAATCAAAGCCAGTATCCATTGTCCCGGGCTGATGGCCGTTAAGCTTACGGGCACGGGCGGAATAATGGCGAAATAATAGAAAAGCATCTGCAGCAGCGTCAACAGCCAGAAAGAAAAGCGCTCGAAAGGCTTAAGGAAGTACCACCACTCCAGCGAATAAACGCCCGACTCGGACGGCCACAGCGCCACACGCAGCACAACCATTAAAACCGCTGCCAGCAGCAGCCATTTTATCGAAAGCACGGCATTGCGCACGCGGTCGTCGCCCTTGACGCCGGTATAGGCGCGCCACAGCATATAGAGCGGCAGCAGGATAACGGTCATGTCAGAAAAACAGGCCAGAACAAAGGCGGCGACCGACAGACGCATGAAGATCCTGCGCTCGGCTCTGCGCTCGAAGAATTCGATTGCAGCCAGAGAAAACAAGGCCGCCATTATCGCTCCCAGACCCGACAGTGTGTTTATTGCCACCGTATGACAGGGATGGGCGGTAAAGATTATTCCGGCAGCCAGCGCCGCGCCGCTGCTGGCGGTATAGCGCCAGGTCAGCCTGAAAAGCATTATGCCGACAGCGGCATGCAGCAGCAGTTGAAGCAGGCGCATCAGCGGCAGGCTGAGACCCAACAGGCCGATCAGCAGCGATTCCAGAGCGGCGGGCACAGGCGGGACATAAACATTCAGCGTTTCAGAGCCGTGAACCTCGGCCAGAAACCTGTCGATGCCATACTGACGCGCCCAGTAACCGGCGGCATCTTCGCGCGTGAATGACAGTCTGCCGTCCAGCACGGATGCCGGTGCAAGCGTATCGATTTCGAGACGCGATACTTCGTCAAGGTAGGCCGGGCTGCCCAGCGAGTAAGCGAAGAGCGCCAGAGTCAGCGCCAGTGCAATAAGTGGAAACAGGCGGTGCGCCCGCGACAGCTCTCCCGACATAATACTCACCTTAAACCCTTACGCTTCAATTTCTTCAAACCCAGTTTAGCCTTTAAAAACATGCCAGTGTGCGAGGCGGGCGCAGCCGCTATTTCCTCCGGCGTACCGCAGGCCATCAGTTCGCCGCCGTGCAGACCGCCTTCGGGGCCCAGATCTATGATGTGGTCGGCCATTTTTATCACGTCCAGATTGTGCTCGATAACCAGCACGCTGCTGCCTGCATCCACCAGACGGTTAAGCACATCCAGCAGCTTGCGGATGTCGTCAAAGTGCAGACCGGTGGTGGGCTCGTCCAGCACATACAGTGTATGTCCGCCCGGACGCTTGGAAAGCTCGCGTGTCAGCTTTATGCGCTGAGCCTCGCCTCCCGACAGCGTAGTGGCGGACTGACCAAGTGTAATGTAGCCTAAACCCACATCACGCAGGGTCGCCAGCTTGTTGCGCAACTGCGGCACGTTTTCGAACAATTCGACGGCTTCGTCCACGGTCATGTCCAGCACGTCGGAAATGTTGTGACCGCGGTATTTTATATCCAGGGTGTCGCGGTTGTAACGCTTGCCGCCGCAGGCTTCGCACTGCACAAACACGTCCGGCAGAAAATGCATCTCTATTTTTATAACGCCTGCGCCTTCGCAGGTCTCGCAGCGTCCGCCTTTGACGTTGAATGAAAAACGTCCCGGCGCGTAACCGCGAGCGCGTGCTTCGGGCACTTTGGAAAACAGCTCGCGGATGGGCCCGAAGAGGCCGATGTAGGTGGCCGGGTTGGAGCGCGGTGTGCGTCCGATGGGCGACTGATCTATGGATATCACGCGCTCGACCGCCTTGATGCCGGCGGCGCTCTCGCAGTTGACACAGCGCGCCTTGCCGCTGGATGCGGCTTCCAGCGTCGGCAGCAGCGTGTCGATGAGCAGCGAAGATTTGCCTGAGCCGGAAACTCCCGTAATGCAGGTGAAGAGGCCCAGCGGAATATTCACGTTTATTTTCTTCAGATTGTTGGCCGAGCAGCCCAGCAGCTTTATAAAGCGGCCATCGGGTTTGCGGCGCTTCTCAGGCAAAGCGATTTCGAGACGACCCGAAAGATAAGCTCCGGTCAGCGAATCGCGCTTGCGCATAAGCTGTGCGGGTTTACCGGCAAACACCACTTCGCCGCCGTGTACGCCTGCTCCAGGCCCCATATCGATCACATAATCGGCGGAGCGGATGGTGTCCTCATCGTGTTCGACCACTATAACGGTATTGCCCAGATCGCGCAGGTGTGTCAGAGCCTCCAGCAGACGCTGATTGTCGCGCTGATGCAGGCCGATGGACGGTTCGTCCAGAATATACATGACGCCCATCAGCGATGAGCCGATCTGCGTAGCCAGACGTATGCGCTGCGACTCGCCGCCCGACAGCGTGGCGGAAGGACGATCCAGCGAGAGATATTCCAGGCCGACGTTGACCAGAAAATTCAGGCGCTCGCGGATTTCCTTCAGCACGCGTGCGGCGATTTCCAGGCGGCGGGCGTCCAGCTTGAGGTTGTTGAAATAGTTCAGACACTCGCCGGCAGGCATGTGCGTGACATCAATGATATTGTGCCCGTCGATGAAAACGTGCAGCGCTTCCGGGCGCAGGCGCAGTCCGCCGCAATCGGGGCAGACGCTGTAGCTCATGAAGCGCTCGAATTCTTCGCGCATGTATTCCGACTGTGTATCGCGGTAGCGCCGTTCCAGATTGGTAATGACGCCTTCAAAGCGCCCGTGCCACTTGTAATGCTCGTCCTCGCGCGATATCTCGTAACTGATGCGCTGGTCGCCCAGCCCGTGCAGCAGAGCTTTTTTATGCTTCTCGGACAGCTCGCGCCAGGGCTTGTCCATATTTATGCCCATTTCGCGGCAGGCCGAAGAAAGCATGGTGTTGTACATGAAGCCGCCCTTCGAGCTCCAGGCCGCAATGGCGCCCTCGTTGATGGACAGGCGTTCGTCCGGAACCACCAGTTCGGGATCGAAGTAAATCTTCATGCCCAAACCGTGACACGCGGAACAGGCTCCGTGCGGATTGTTGAACGAAAAGAGGCGCGGCGAAATTTCGGGCAGCGATACGCCGCAGTCCGGGCAGGCAAACTTTTCGGAGAAGGTCATGCGCCGCCCGTCACTGGTTTCGACCAGCACCAGACCATCGGCCAGATGCGCAGCATGTTCCAGCGATTGTGAAAGCTGCGACTCCAGCTCAGGTTTGACAGTAAGGCGATCCACCACGATTTCGATGTCGTGCTTTATGTTGCGATCCAGCTCGAATTCTTCGCTCGACAGATCGTAGAGCGTACCGTCCACGCGCACGCGCGACCAGCCGTCTCTGCGGAAGCGTTCGAACTCCTTGCGATACTCGCCCTTGCGCCCGCGTATCATTGGTGCAATCACCATAAAACGTTCGCCTGCGGAAAGATCCGTCAGTATGCGGTCGCACATCTGCTGTATGCTCATGCGGGTTATGGGCTTGCCGCAGGAATGACAGTGCGGCTCGCCGACACGCGCAAACAGTACGCGCAGATAATCGTATATTTCGGTTACGGTGGCCACGGTGGAACGCGGGTTGCGCCCGGCGGATTTCTGCTCGATGGAAATGGCCGGTGACAGACCTTCGATGGAGTCCACATCCGGTTTGTCCATCTGTTCCAGAAACTGACGGGCGTAGGCCGAGAGCGATTCGACATAGCGACGCTGACCCTCGGCGTAAAGCGTATCGAAGGCCAGGGATGATTTACCCGAACCGGACACACCGGTAATTACAACCAGGCGGTCGCGCGGTAATTCCAGCGATATGTTTTTAAGATTGTGCTGGCGCGCGCCCTGTATGCGGATGACGTTGCTGGACATTCGGAAATATCTCTTTCGAGCCCGTCGCGCCGCAAGGCGACGAGCGCTCAGTTCTCTGTGTTCAGTTTTTCTCTGCTGCGGTGCGCAGCCTTTACCGCTATGTCGAGAGCCTTGAGCATACCGGCCTCTGAGGCTGTGCCGTGTCCGGCCAGTTCATAGTGTGCGCCGTGAGTGGGGGCGCTGCGCAGAATCGGCAGACCCAGAGTGACATTGACGCCGGGTTCGCGTTCCAGCAGTCTGAAGGCCAGATGAGCCTGATCGTGATGCATGCAGAAAGCCACGTCGTATGCGCCCTTGATGGTATCAACCAGCAGATTGTCAACCGGGATCGGGCCCGAAATATTGAGGCCGAATTCTTCCCGCGCTTTTCTGATGGCCGGTGAAATCATGCGGCTTTCTTCGGTGCCGAAGCGTCCGTCCTGACTGGCATGCGGATTAAGCGCCGAAACGCCGATGTGCGGCTGCGACATGTTGAAGTTGTAACTCATGAAGTCGTTCACCAGATGCAAGCCCGAAAGAATGTTCACTTCGCTGAGTTCTCCTGGAACTTCGCAGATTGGGATATGCGTGGTTAAAGAAGCTACGCGCACATGTTCGCCGATGAGCATGGGTACAATGCGTTCACTGTGCAGATGATCCTTAAGCAGCGAAGACTGGTCCGGATAGTCGTAACCGGCTTCGTAAAGCACACCGTAGTTTATGGGCGCCGTCACCAGCGCGTCGATACGGCCATCGTTAGCCAGATCCGTGGCTTTGATGATGTAAAAAGTCGAAATCAGGCCCAGATCGGGCTGACTGCGTCCAAACTGGAAATGATCGAGATTGATCGAAGAAAGTGACATCAGGTTGACTGCGCCCGGTTCGAGCTCATCGGTGCTGCGCACCAGGCGCGGCTCGACCGATGATCCAAGGGTGCGACGCAAACTGCGCCACACACCGGCGTCGCCTAAAAGCAGAAAAGTGGTCTTGCCGTCTTCCATGCGGCGCGAAACGGCCTTAAGCACCACTTCGGGTCCGACGCCTGCCGGATCGCCCATTGTAATGGCAACCACCGGCGGTTTATTCATGTCGCTCATCTTAAGGTGTAGTCCTTTCCGCATCAGCGGCCCGGGCGACGGGCAGTTTCACGTCTACAAATGATTTCTTGCGCAGATCGCGCAGCCAGGTAGTCATCTGGCGCTGCATTTCATCTTCGCGCAATTGCTGGCGGATTTCCGGAGCCATGTCTTCGAAAGAGCGTACCGCCACTTCGCGAATGTCGTCCAGCAGTATGACGTGCCAGCCGAAGGGTGTGCGCACCGCCTCGGATATTTCGCCTTTTTCAAGTGACAGCACGGCGTCTTCGAATTCCTTCACCATGACGCCTTTGCGGAACCAGCCCAGGTCGCCGCCGAAGCGCGCCGTAGGGCCTTCCGAAATTTCTTTGGCCAGCTTCTCGAAATCTTCACCGGCTCTCAAGCGTGCCAGTGCGTCTAAAGCGTTCTGCTTCTGGCGGGCTTCAAGGCCGGGCTCTTCGCCCTGCACCCTGAAAAGGATGTGCCGGGCGTGATATTCCTGTTCGCGTTCGCCCATCGATTCCTTGTCGTACTGTTCGCGCACTTCCTCGTCGGAAACCTTTACGCGATGACCGACCTTGGCGTTGATGAACTGCCAGCGGCGCAACTGCTTTTTAACTTCTTCGCGATACTGCTTCCAGCTTTTACCCTGCTTGGCCAGTGCGTCTTTAAGAGTATCGACGTTGGGTATGTTGTGCTGGGTAATGATGCGCTGAATGGCGGCTTCCACTTCGGAGTCGGAAACCTGATAGTTAAGCTCTTTTATCTGCTGCTCCAGCAGAATGTCGTCGATGAGCTGATCCAGCACTTCGCCGTATATTTCGGCGCGTTTGCGCTCCAGCTCCGCCGGGTCGCTGATGCCCTGCAGAATGCTGGCCCAGGCCAGAGCCTCTTCCTGCACTTTGGAAAGCAGAATGATCTCTTCACCCACCACGGCGGCGATGCGATCCACCGTTTCTGGGGCGGCCCTAATGGTCGCCGGTGAAATGAAAAGCAGCAGGGCCGCCGCAAGCGGCATTATGCGAAAGAAAATATTGTTCACTTTTGCACTTTCAGGTCAGCATATTTCGGGTTGTATTCGAATTTCGCCGCTTCAAGCAGGCGTTTGCGCTCATTCATTTCGGCATCGCGTCGAGCCTCGCTGAAGTAGCACTCCCGCACGCGCAGCTCCACCTTTTCGTAAGGCGGCTTTTCAACCGGTTTATGGCGATCTATGACTTTGATGATGTGATAGCCGAAATCGCCGCGTATTATCTCGCTCAGCTTGTTGTCGGGCAGTTCGAAAAAGACCGAATCGAAGGGTTCGGGGAAGTGCCCGGGCTCAATCCAGCCCAGATCGCCGCCACGTTCCTTTTCAGGCGTCACCGATACTTCGGAGGCTACTTTGGCGAAGTCCTCACCCGCCTCAAGACGCTGCATGGCCTTTTTGGCTTCTTCCTCACTCGATGCAACAATCTGCCGCACGCGCACTTTTTCGGCTTCGCGGTAGCATTCGGGATGCTCTTCGTAATACTTCTTCAGATCCTCGGCCTTCATTACGATGCGTGCGAAAACCAGCGTTCTGAGATACTTCTGCACCAGCATGCTGGACTGATCGCGGTTGATTATGTCTTCCTCGGTGATTTTAAGCGCGTTCAGGTAGCGCTCGCGATCCGCCTTGGTCATGGTGTTGAAGAAATGACGCGTGTTCAAGGCGGCTTCATCATGCGTTACAATAACGCCCTGCTTTCTGGCTTCGGCGGCTAAAAGCCTGTTTTCAACCAGGCTCTGCAGAAGCTGATTTCTGACTTCAACGTTTTCGGAGGCTTTTTTGTCGACCGGGTCCATGCCGTAAGTCATGCGGGCGAATTCGCTTTCGAATTCCTTTGCGTTCAGCGCTTCACCGTTGATTTTAAGCACCCACTCTTCGGCGTTGAGATTTTTCTCGCTGCACGAAAACATAAAAAGCGACGCTGCCGCTAAAAGCAGCGTCGCTGTTAATGCGAATGCAAAGACGGGCTTGCGCATTGCGCGTCCTTTCGACTATTCGGTCTTTGCCGGAGCCGGAGCCGGAGCCTGTTCAGCCGGAGCGGGAGCTGCTTCGGGGGCCGGAGCAGTGGCGGGCGGCTGCGGAGCGCCTTCGGGTCTGTTTAACTGGATTCCAGTGCCTTCCTGCTGTGCGGGCGGCATGCCGGGCTGACCGGGCTGCGGAGTGGCGGTTTCGATGTTGTACGAGTTGAGCAGATCTTCCTTTATGCTGACCTGGGCCTGCTTGCGCAGATTCTCCACGAAATCATCGAATGCCTCGGTGCGCTGTTCTTTGTAAAGGCGATGACGGATCTGTTCCTTCACGTCTTCGAAGCTGCGCTCGATCTTCTTGCGCTCGCCGGTCAGACGGATGACGTGAAAACCGAACTTGGTTTCGACTACGGGCGAAACGGCGTTGACTTCAGTCAGAGCATACACTGCGTCCGAGAAAGCCTGCTCCATGGGGCCGCCTTCTTCGGTGCGGGCGAAATAGCCCAGATCGCCGCCGCGATGCTTGTTGCTCTCGTCGTCCGAGTATTTCTTGGCCAGCTTGCGGAAGCTGTTGGGATCTTTCTCTTCGGCCTTGACTTCCTGCAGCACCTGGTCGGCCTTGCGGCGCAGTTCCTTTTTGGCGGCTTCATCAGCGCCTTCGGGAACTTTGACGAGAATATGAGCTACGCGGCGCATTTCGGGCTTGCTGTAATCGGCCTTGTTGGCTTCGTAATATGCGCTGAGCTTCTCTTCGGGAATGTCCTGCTTTTTGACCTTGTTGTCGAACTCTTCGCGCATGAGTTTCTGCACCATGACCTGCTTGGCCGAACGGATGACTTCGGGGTCGGAGCCGTAGCCGCGCTTCAGGGCTTCGATGCCCAGCAGTTCGAACTGCACCATGTTATCGAGGAATTCCTTCTTCTTTTCAAGGGTGTTGTAGCGTGAACGGATGTAAGGCGACTGCTTTTCCATGCGCTCTTTGTATTCGTCGAAATAAATCTTCATGCCGCCGACATCGGCCAGCACGTCGCCTGTGGCTTTGGAAGTCAGCGCAATGCTGAAATCTCCGGTGCCTGCGGCTTCGTCGCCTTTTTTGCCGCAATCGCAGGCAAAAGCGAAAATCATGACCATAACTGATAAAACGACTAATCCTGAAAATCTTTTCATTGCTGTCCTCCTTAGAACTTCAAACGACCTTTTTTCGTTTAAAATCAAAATCTTATGCTATACAAACGTACTTAGGTACCATATTCGAGAAATTGAAGCAATATCTTTTTGGCCAGCCCTATCGGGTCCTTCTTTTCGTCCGGCAGGAAGCGCCTGAAGAGCTTCATTTCGGGCGTCAGCTTGAAAAGTCCGGCGGACTGCTGCACCAGCATAACAAGATATTCCGGGTCCAGGCGGCACTGTTCGCCCAGGGTTATGGAAAGGCTGTCGCGGCCCAGGTCAAAGCGCTTGGCGGCCAGTTTGCGCATGAGTATTTTAAGCTCGATGGCGGTTTTGAGGTTGTTGATCTCTGCCGGGGGCTGTCCGAAGCGGTCGGCCAGTTCGCGCAGCAGGTCGTCCAGCTCGGCTTCGTCTCTGGCGCGCGAAAAACGCTTGTAAAATCCGAGACGCTGGCTCATTTCGGGGATGTAATTCTCGGGTATGAAAGCCGCCCAGGGAAGGTTGATTTCGGGCTCGAATTCGGGCAGCACATCGTCGCCCTTCAGTTCGTGCACCGCTTCTTCGACCAGTTGCATGAAGAGTTCCACGCCCACCGTGTCGATATGCCCGGACTGCTCCTGTCCTAAAAGGTTTCCGGCTCCGCGGATTTCCAGATCGTGCGAGGCGATGCGGAAGCCCGCGCCCAGATCGGTAAAGCGCATCAGCACCGAGAGACGCTTTTCGGCGTCTTTGGTCATCTGATGCCGTGACGGAACCAGCAGCCAGGCATAGGCGCGTTCGCCCGAACGACCTACGCGACCGCGCAACTGGTAAAGCTGCGCCAGACCGAAGGCGTCGGCGCGGTTTATTATAATGGTGTTTACGTTGGGGATGTCGATGCCCGATTCGATGATGGCGGTCGAAACCAGCACGTTGGTCTCGCGTTTGACGAAATCCACCATCACTTTTTCGAGATGTCCTTCGGCCATCTGTCCATGCGCTACTGCCACCCGCGCCGCCGGAACCAGACGCTTTATCATTTCGGCCAGGGCCTTGATGGATTTGACGCGGTTGTGAATGAAATACACCTGCCCGCCGCGTGAAAGCTCGGTCATTATGGCTTCGCGGATGGTGTCTTCGGCAAATGGTGAAATATAGGTTCTGATGGCCAGACGGTCCACCGGTGCGGTCTGTATTATGGACAGATCGCGCAGTTGCGAGAAGGCCATGTTGAGCGTGCGCGGAATGGGCGTGGCGGTCATGGTCAACACGTCCACGCCTACGCTCATCTGCTTTATGCGCTCTTTGTGGGCCACGCCGAAACGATGCTCTTCGTCTATGATCAGCAGGCCCAGGTTGGCGAATTTTATAAGTCCCGACAGCAGCTTGTGCGTGCCGATTACGATATCGATTCTGCCGTTTTTCAGTCCGTCGAAAACCAGCTTCTGTTCGTGGGAGCTGCGCAGGCGCGAAAGCATTTCGATGGTTACGGGGAAGCGCTTCATGCGTTCGCGGAAAGTGTCGGTGTGCTGCAGCGCCAGAACCGTAGTGGGAGTCAGTACCGCCACCTGTTTGCCGTCCATGACGGCCTTGAAAGCGGCCCGCATGGCCACTTCGGTCTTGCCGAAACCCACGTCACCGCAGACCAGACGGTCCATCGGGCGGGACTGCTGCATGTCATCCAGCACTTCGTTTATGACGCGCTCCTGATCCGGCGTTTCGTCGTATGGGAAGGCCGCTTCGAACTGGCGGTAATATTCGTCCGGCGGCGAGAAGGCGAAGCCGTGCGAAGCCAGACGTCTGGCCTGCACCCTTATAAGTTCGGCGGCCAGTTTGCGCACCGCTTCTTTGGCGCGGGCCTTGCCGCGTATCCAGCGCTGACCGCCGATGCGGTCTATCGACGGCACCTTGCTTTCGGCGCCGGCGTATTTGTGGATTTTATCGAGCTGGGTGACGGGCAGGTAGAGTTTGTCGCCGCCCTGATATTCGACATGGATGAAATCGCCGGATATTCCGCCGTGTTCCAGCACCACCAGACCGCGATAGATGCCTACGCCGTATTCGCCGTGTACCAGATAATCGCCAGGCTCCAGTTCCGATATGGAGCCGATCCAGGCGTCGGCGGGAGGAGGCTGCACCCGTTCGCGCCGCGTACGGTGACGGGCGAAAAGCTCACCCTCGCGCAGAAGCGCAATTCCGGCATCGGGCCAGACCTGGCCTTCGGAAAGCTCGCCGGAGACGATCTGTATTTCGGGTTCCTGCGGGAAAACCTGCATGCGCCGCCAGGCTTCGGGGAAAGTGGTTTCCCAGTTGAAGCAGCGCACCTGGTGCGTGTTCATCAGGGCAATGAAACGCTCGACCGAAATGGGATTGTCGGCGGCTACGAAAATGCGCATGCCGGCTTCATGCCAGCGCTCTATGCGTTCGAGCAGCGGGTTGAGCATGCCGCTGCGGCCATGCACCGCAGCGATTTCGGCACGCATGTTGGAATGATCTTCCCAGTTCAGGCGCAGCACGGCCTCGTTGCGCTTTTCATCCTGATAATAATGAATAAAGCGCAGAACCTGCGATTCTATTACCGCAAAAGACGCCATGCGGTGCGTGACGTCTTCCGGCTGCAGGGCGTGCCATTGAATCTCAAGAACGGCTTCTCCGCCGTCCACATGTTCGTCGTGACCGTCCTCAAGTTTTTCCTGCCACTTTAAAAGCTCGTCGGCCACCTCGCCCTGAGTGTCGATGTAGACCGTCGCAGAAGCGGGCAGATAGTCGAAAATCGATTCCATCTGCTTATGGAAAAGCGGCAGAAAGCGGTCCAGTTCCGGCGAGTACAGGCCCTCGTCCAGATCCTTCAGCAGGTTCATGATGTGGCGGTCGTAACTGCCCTGTTCGGTGGCCACAGATTCGATGCGTTCGCGCCCGAAGTCGCGGGTTTCGGGTGTAAGAACAAGCTCGCGCACCGGACAGACGAAGGCTTCTTCCAGATTGCCCAGCGATTTCTGCGTGGAAGGCTCGAAAAGGCGTATGGATTCGATCTCGTCGCCCCAGAAATCCAGACGCAGGGGGTGCGAATAAAGCGGGCAGAAGATATCAATGATGGAGCCGCGCACGTTGAAATCGCCAACATCTTCAACTATCTGCGTGCTGCGGTAGCCGCCTTCGATCAGATGCGTCACCAGGTGTGAGCGCTGAATTTCGGCCTTGACCGAAATATATTCGGCGGCTTTTTTAAAGGTTTCGCGCGGCGGATAAAGACGCATGGCGCCCCAGGCACTGGTGACCAGCACCTGTGGTCTGAAGTTCTGCGTCTGCACGAAAAGCGCGGCGGCCAGTTCGGTCTTGCGGCGTCCGAAGGCCAGCATGCGGCGTGAGTCGTAGGGTGTGGCATCATCCGGCAGCAGCAGACCCACACGGCTTTTCCCTGCAAATTCGGGATCATCGGGGCTTTCGCCCATAAAGAAGCGCAGATCGGCGGCCAGTCGGCGGGCTTCATCTTCATCTTTTACTATTGCGAGGAAACTGCGGTCTTCCAGGCGCACCAGATCAGCGATCACCGCCGCGCGGGCGGGACCCTGAACTCCATCGATTTCGACGCGCTCGCCTCTCGACAGGCGCGCCGCCACCTGGACCGAAAACGGCAGAAGCGGCCTGGCGTTGCTGCTCTCCATATGAACTCCTCACCAGTCGAAAAATCGTCCGACCGCGAGCCTGTTTGTACATTATATATGTTTCAAGGTCAAGACAGAGGAGGTTTGACCCTGAGTAGTCCCCGGTTTGGTGAAATGTATTTTATTATTCTGGCAGATTATCAAATTTACCTCCGCCAGCACTGAGGAGGCGCTCAAAAAGCGCCGTCTCGAAGTGTATGGCGGCAAGTTTCCCTCATGCTTCGAGACGAAAATCTGCGATTTTCTCCTCAGCACTTTCGGGAAACAGGCTCTATGTAAAAAAGGGGACTGCTCAGAGGTTTAACCCCCTGGGCTGCGATGGAAAAATGTGATTTTACGTAGTGGAGCAGCGCAGCGCCAGAGGCGCGGTGTCCTCCGGAATGATATTAATGCAGGCTGGAAATGGGCAATATTCATCGATTCATTGACCTGCCCCCGATAGTGAAGCCGGCTGTTACAGATCCGCCGGAATAATTCCGTGCAGTCTGCCCAGCCAGTAGGCGACCAGATAATCCTCCGGCGAGTATACATTGCGGCGATCCTCCTGAAATTCCTTTGTCTGAATCTCGAAGAAATCAAGCCGCCACAGGTAATTGTCAAAGTGATATTCCGCCAGCGGGATGGTTTCCGCCGCAGTCGGATCGCCCATTCTGTTTTCGCAGACTGATTCCTGTTGGCCCAGCGCTATGTAGCGCTCGAATTTCTCCGCCGGGAATTCTTTGAGTGTACAGACCGCAAGATCCACGGCATCGGACAGCAGTTGGTCATCCGGCCCCTGCCCGGCAAGCGCCGCATAGGTGAAAGTGAAGAAACTGTTGCCAATCTCATCTATGCTCTGCTCGTCCGGGTCCTCGGTATGAAACATGTTGTTGCGCAGGACACTCACCAGTCGTTCGCGCAGAACAGGATCCTTTTCGCGCCGCAGAAGCGGATACATGGCCTGGTAGCACATGTCGAAATTGTCATAGTTCTGATCGCAGTTGGGCAGGAAAAGAAACATGGATTTTTCCATGCTGTCTATATATGCCCCCAGATCCATCACTTCGATATCGGGACATTCGACACCCTCCCGCATGCGCATCAGGCAACCATAATAAAAGTCGTCCAGTTCCTGATCCTCAAGCGCTGTCTGAGCCACTTTGATCCAACTGGAAGCCAGGAGAGCGTTGAATCCGGGAAAATCATCGAATGCCGTATGGAACAGGCGCCCGTGTTCCGTCACCTCGCCGTCGATGTCGATGATCTGCAAGCCGTTGCCAATAATGTGATCAATGATTTCGCGCAGCCTGGCGCGGATATCGGACAGCAGTTCGGGATCGTCCATATGTTCCAGCGCCGCTGCGTATCCGAACATCAGACCATCGTAGCTATCCTTGCTGACATCGTTTCGGAAACGCCAGCCTTCAAATCCGGACGCCGGCGAATCGGACCATCCGGGAGAATCTTCAGGGACCGGATTGTAGGAAACAGCCGGATTGAACATCGAACGGCCATAAAGGCCGGAGCTGCCCGTCACCTGCGTCAACTGGTGCAGAGCGGCCACTACGCGCCGGGCGTTCTCAACGGCTTCCTGCTCACCGGTTACGGCATAGCGGAAGGATTGCGAGGCCAGATACATGCCGCTCCAGAGTATTGTGTTTTCGACGTGATACCAGAGTTCGACCGAATCCAGATCCTCTTTCAGATACAGGTTGCGCAGCAGTCCGTCGCCGGCCAGATGCCGTTCACGCGCAACACGGTCGAATTCGGCGGCCTTCTGCGCCAGGCTCAGGTCGTTTTCAATGCGGTCGCAATGCGGCCAGGGCAACATTTCCTGTTCGGGGTCGCCCGGCTCTGCATCTGCCTCCGGCTGGATTGTGCCGTCCAGTTCCGTATCCGCCATATCTTCATCGCCATCCGCCTCGTCAATATCCGTGTTTTCCGAATCTCCGTCACTGGCTGCGGCATCACCGTCTGCACTCTGGTCTCCATCTCCGCAGCCCGGCAGGCAACTGAGAATCGTCAATACAGTCAGAAGAAACGTAAAAGTTTTCAGATCTTTCATAGTCTCTGCCTTTTTCAGATTTGAATTACAAATCATTGTTGTCCCGGGCGGATGATTTACCTGTCTTGTCTGATTAGAAGCCGTCTCAATAATCACAAGCAGCCCGGTACGGCATTTCCTGTTGCCGGTCCAAGTGGTTTCTAAAGGCAGGCAGGAACGGTTTGACCTGTGATATAAACGGTACATCCGCCCTGGCAGTTCAGACTGCGTACACCCGCTTCACAGCGCTGTTTTCGAATTCCCTCATCGCCTTCTTCATGTCCGCTTTCGGCAGGGACTTGCGCGCGGCAATGTCCGCCAGCGTTTCCAGGAAGGCGTCCACGTCCGCAGCGTCGTTCTCCAGGCTGAGACTGACGCGCACTATGCCGGGCAGGTTAATGAAAGGGAGCAGCGTTACCAGCCCGCGCTGGATCTGTTCCGCCCAGCCAGGGACGCGCAGCATGCGCTTGACGAGCAGATGTGCGCAATGGCAACCGACCCGCACGCCCACTCCTCTCCTCTCGGCCAGCTCACGTCCGGTGCGAAAGGGAATCATCCCCTTGACCTCGAAAGCGATGACCCCGCCTTTTCCTGCAAATCGCGTCGAATCCGGGTCCGTGACGCCGAATAAATTCAGTTTCGGGATATGGCGCAGGCCGCGTAAGGTTCGCGCCGTAAGCTCCCTCTCTTCCTTTTGCAGCACGTCCATCCCAACCCTTTTCAACAACACCAGTGCCTTAGCCATTGCCGCGATGCCGGTCGCGTTCTCCTCGCCGGAGGCGCGGGCTTCTTCCGACGTATGCAGGAGGCCCCTGCGCGCGACAAGAACTCCCGCGCCGAATGGGGCATAAGCCTTATGGGCGGAAAAGGCCAGCCAGTCCACGCCCCAGGATTTCATGTCGCAGGCGCGGTGCGCGATCAGTTGTGCGCCGTCCACCAGCACTTGTGAGCCCCACTTGTGTGCGACAGCGCAGAGCGCGGAAATGTCGTTGAAACTGCCCAGCACGTTCGAGGCGCCGCTGAGCGCCACCAGGCGGACCGGCTTATCGCGATGTTCGCTCAGCGCTGCTTCCAGCCTCTCCGGGGCCAGGAAGCCTTCATCGTCCACGTCCAGTCGCAACAGTGACCAGCCGGACGCGCCGCGCCATGGCAGGTCGTTGGAGTTGTGTTCGAGCAAGGTGTTGAGAATGACGCCTCCCTGCCCGGCGGCGGCCAGGCTTTCGGCGGCCAGGTGGATGGCCTCGGTCGTGTTGGAGGTGAACAGTATCTCATAATCTTCCTGTGGTGCGCCAATGAAGTCTGAGACCACAGACCTCGCTTCCCGCACAATTGCGGTTTGTGTTTCCTTGTTCTGACGCAGGGTCAGCCGTGCGGCTTCCCAGACCTCCTCCAGCGCCGGTGTGCTGGCCCCGTTGTCAAGATTGACGAACGAACGGTCACCGGAACGTGTCGGCACGGGCAGCCCCCGTCCGATGACTGACCTGCGCAGCGCATCCAGCAGTTCGATACCGGATAGACCTTCCAATGCGCTGCGAAGGAGGATTTCGGAGGCTGGTATCGCATCACCGGGCTGCGGCGCGAAAGCGTCAGCGCCGTGCCTGTCGATCAACTGCAATGAGCGGGCGAAGGCGATGACGTTGACGATGCCGGGAGTTCCGGGCTCGAAGCGCCCCTCGCGGCGGGTCCAGACTTCCCAGTCCGGACCGACCAGGCGCGCCGTGCCGCCGCCGCCCTCGAAGCCGCCGGCGTAAGGGAGTCTCCCTTTGCGGACAGCCAGCGCATGTACGCCCAGCGCCAGACCGATCCCGGCGCTGGTGACACAACGGAAGTCCGCAGCATCCAGGCGTGCCTTCAGCACCTCGCACCGGCGGCTGTTGGTGAATATGACCGTCCAGCTTGTGGTCGGGAGGCCAAGGTGCTCCAGAACCACGTTGCGCGCCTTCTCGTAAAGGTGCGTTGAAACCAGCGACTTGTGTCCGCTGCCGCGATGGACGTTGGAATATACCTCTAACGCGGCGCGGACGCTGCGTTCAAGCTCGGTGAATGCTTCTGCCACGGGTTCACTCCGTTCTGGTATTATCCTTATGCCTTTCATTGATGCGCTTCTCTGTCTGAAAGTTGCTGCGTGCCTTGAATGGCCATTCAGGCTATGAATATTGCAGGCATTACCCCGATTGTCAACATTGGAGAAACAAGGGATGAAGCGCAATTTGCCCCGCATTATTCATTCGTCTACCAGTGCCATCCTTGTGTATTGGGTGATATTAATTGGCAATTTCCAGATTCTATTGTTTGATCCGACGGCCCAAAAAACGTGCTGTATCATCAAACAGATCTCCGGGATTGACAACCCCCGATTAGCCTGTAAAATCTATATTTTAACAGGCATTCATCAAATAAAGTAATGCCAATTAGAGATAGGGGCTCTCAATGGATTCACAGAATACAAATACCGCCGTGGTCCGAGGACTGGAAAAAGTCATCGCCGCCGAAACAAAAATAAGTTTCGTCGATGGTGAGAACGGCAGGCTCTTCTATCGCGGCTACAATATTGACGAACTCGCCGGAAAAACCAGCTTCGAGGAATGCGTTTTTCTGCTCTGGTACGGCGAATTGCCCAACCGGCATCAGCTTGCCTCGTTCCGCGTGTCGCTGATTTCCGAAATGCGCCTGCCCGCTCAGGTGGTTGATCTTCTTGCGCTTGTCCCGCCCAACGCCAATCCGATGGTAGCCCTTCGCACTGCCGTCAGCGCCCTCGGACTATTCGATCCCGACGGGGGCGACAATTCGCCGGAGGCCAACACGCGCAAATCCAGAAGGCTTCTGGCGCAGACCGCCACCATCATAGCCGTTTTGCACCGTCTGCGAAACAAACAGCCCATCCTTTCTCCGGATCCGCGTTCACCCTTTACCGCCAATTTCTTTTATACATTACACGGGCGCATGCCGACGGAACTGGAAAACAATGCGCTCGATACGACTCTGCTGCTCCACTGCGATCATGGTCTGGCTGCCTCCACCTTCGCCGCACGTGTCGCAGCAAGCACTCTGGCGGGAATGCACTCTGCACTCTGTGCAGCCCTGGCTACGCTGAAAGGGCCACTGCACGGCGGAGCCAACCGCAAAGCGATGGAGATGCTTGAAGAGGTCGGCGGAGCCAAACAGGTGAACGAATATATTGATGGCATGCTGGCCGACGGCAAGCGGATCATGGGATTCGGCCACCGTGTATACAAGACTGAAGATCCGCGCACAAAGCATCTTAAGGATTTATCCTTACAACTCTGCGATGCGGCGGGACTCAGCCAGTTGCATGAAATTTCCGAGCACATCGAACGTGCAGTCAAGGAAAAGAAGGGGATTTTCCCCAACACCGACTTTTACAGCGCCACCACCCAGGCGGCTTTGGGTATCCCCAAGGAATTCTACACTGCCATTTTCGCGGCAGCTCGCACATCGGGCTGGATTGCACATATCATCGAACAATTTGCTGACAACCGACTGATCCGCCCCACTTCATCCTATACCGGTGGTTACGATAAGGTGTGGAAGCCAATCGATCAGAGAGAGTGAATCGACAAAATACTGTATGAGCATGAATCAGTTTCCGGCACATCCCGGAATATAAACGCCGTTTCAAGTCCGCGATCATCGCACTGCTTCCAGGCAGCAATACTTTAACCGTCCCAGGTTTTCTGTCATTTTTGCTGACGACGGAGACCTGCACTGTTCGAAGGTTCCTATGGTGCAAGGTCATAGAGCATTTCTCCTCCCGCCTCGGCCTTTCCCATCAGCACTCGCACCCCCGCCTCAAACATGATTGGTAGACTTCCCTGCAAGGCCAGGACAGCAGCAGCCCGGTCCCGGCTTTGAATAGCATCAAATGCCACGCCCTGGGCGACGTGCACGACCGGCAGGCCGCTTGAATCGATGAGCCAGTCAAGCAGGGCTTGTTGTTCGGGGCTGAAATAACTTTGAAAGGTTGCGACGACAACCACATCGGCGTTGGCTCGATTTTCCTCTACCCATTCTTGCGCCGATCCCTCCAACAGACCGACCAGGAAGTCCATCGACTGCACGGACGGATCAAGCCGCTTCATTACCGAGCAGAAGCTCTCCTCCAGCAGCCAGGACCAACCGGAGGCCATGTCGGATAGAATGATATCCGGGCCAACACAGAGTACTCGCTGATGTTTAAGAGGAAGAATGCCATTATCCTGCAGTAACACGACCGCCCTTTCAGCGTGCTGAAGCGACATGGCGGAATCCTCGGCAAGTCCGATGCGATCTGTAACCGTCGAGATGTCGGCCTCGTCGGGGTAGGTTGGCTTGTCGAAAAGGCAGTATTTCTGTTTGTAGCGCAATATCCGTTTAGTCGAAGCTGCAAACTCCACTTCGGATATTCCCCCGCTTTGCAATTCCTTCTCTATCATCATGATCGTGGTCTCAATGTCCTCCCCTCCGGTTAGAAGGATATCGGTCCCTGCCTTCAACGCCTCCACGCCAGGGGACTGTTCATCCGTAAGCCCAAGCCGTGCGCCATACATGCTGAGGTCGTCGGAAAACACCAAACCCTCAAAGCCGATCTCGCCGCGTAAAAAGTCAGTGATAATCGCTCGTGAGGTGATTGCTGCCCGCGTATCGTCAAGGGCTGTGAACTGCGCCGGGATCATCATCACCGCGTCGCAGCCGGCGGCGAAGGCAGCGCGGAAGGGCTTCAGAAGCTTCGCTTCAAGTTCTTCCATCGTTGCCGTGTTGACCGCGAACTCATGATGGGTGTTTCCGCTCAGCATCCCGTC
>Ga0172375_10000970_pt1 | contig 46534 bp, 66 predicted proteins | sample LakKiv1m_FD_114537 | JGI IMG/M metagenome (GOLD analysis project Ga0172375, IMG submission 114537) | Freshwater microbial communities from Kabuno Bay, South-Kivu, Congo - kab_092012_11.1m | ecosystem: Environmental > Aquatic > Freshwater > Lake | place: Democratic Republic of the Congo... | reverse complement strand
TGCTCTGCGCAGTTACCGCTCTGCGTTATCAAAAGCGGACTTCCTCTTAAGCCAACTTTTAAGTTGGTTTAATAGGGAGCAATCCCGGAATGGAGGTGATTGTTATTATTAAACAATCATCATTTTTTCAAAAATCTTTTGAACTTTATGCCGGGGTTTGTGTCTCGGCTTCTTCTTTACTATGGCAACGGTTCTTTTCCGTGGCCTTAGTGATGGCAACACTTTTGATTTAGTGTTGCTATTTGACAACATTATTATTTCATGGCACTTAGCCATGGTCTTATATGAACCAAGCGGAAAGCGGTTCACTGCTTCTGCTTGGCGTTCTTTTTTAAGTGGGCATCGTCTCGGCTTAACAATGGGCTATAGCCCGACCGTTTTCACGAGATCGATTAAAAAGAAAGACGGTTGATAAATTTCCTAGGAGGAAAAAGAGTGAATAAGATCTATAAGATCTTGATGGCGAACATTCGTGTTGCCATCCAACTCGTGGCTGACTCGGCCAAATCGTGGGAGAACCTCTGGGTTCTTCCCACTTCGCCTCGCCCGATCGTGAGCGAGACGAAGCCGACCGCTAACGCTATGGCCATCACAGTCGAGTTCGTCGAGGAGAAAGTCGAAAGACTGATCCTGCGCGAACACATCCTCGCGGATGCGGTCGCTCTCCACAAAGAGAGCGTTCGCTGTCATACAGCGTGGTGCGGGGAGCACTTGTTGGCTTTGACCGAGCTTGAATGCTTGGTCAAGAAAGTTGATTTGGTTCTTGCCAAGGTTGACGCTGCGACGAAAGCGGAGCTCACTGCTCTCCGCGATTCGTATCAGTCGAAGTTCGTTGCTGATCACGGTGTTCGTCCCGTGATTGATTCCATGGAGACCTGCATTAAGCAGGCGCTCGTCAACCGCGAGAACGAAAAGCCGTTGCAGCCCACTCGTGCCGAGGTGTTGGGTGACATTTACGGGGTGGCCCGGAGACAGTTTGTCAATAACACCAAGGCGAGTTTGAAAGCCGAGTTTGAAAAAGCCTTTGGCCTAGTTGATGTTTCGTTCGCGCCTCTTGCGAAGGCTGAAGAGTCCCAAAAGGACTTGATGCCCTTCGTCAAGAAAGTAGATTTCTCCAAGAAGAAGAAAGCATAAAAATTTATTGGGAGGGCGTGGCATTAGCCGCGCCTTCCCTTTAATTAATTCTATGAAAGACGACTTTGTCGTTAATTTCTTGAAAGGCATTTCGATTGACGGAAACGCCATCAAGGAAGCACGGCTGTTGTCTGATCTTGAAGCCGCTTTGTCTCTCGAAAGAGATGACGAAGCGTGGCTTCTCGTCAAAGAGGAAGCTTCTTTGCCGATCAAGGACGACTTCTATCGTTCTTGTTTCGGTAAAAGGAACTGCGGTCGCAAGCCGCGTTCCAAAAACATCGATCGGGTTTCCGTTAGGAAGCTCGGTCTGTGATTTATATGGAAAAACAATCGTGCCGCCTCTTTGGCGGCGTGTTTATATGTTGGCGCTGGGATTGTTTCGGTGCCGATTTCGTTTATGGCAACGCAGTTTGTTGCCATTATATTCAATGACGATGCGCGGTATTTAGACCACGCAGTCAGATAGGAGTGTATGAAAAATTTTGATGAATTAGTCTTTGTTAAAAAGCAAGGACGTAAAGATGCTGAGCGCGAAAAACGCAAAGCACTTCGCTCCGAATATTCACGGCCGAAAGATGGTGGCGGATTTCGTTTCCGCCAAGACAATGACTCTCGTCGAGAGAGTGCGAAGGATTTGATTCTTGCCGAGAATCCACTTCCTGCTCGTCGTGTTGCTGTTGAGTTGGCGAATCAGGTTTCTGATCGACCTGCGTTTGATACTCGCAATCAAGTTTTTAAGTTGATTACTAAGTCTGTGCCAGGTGGATATGACGAATATGGTCATGAGATGCCGCCTGTTGAAACGACTTTGTTTGATTACGCACGTGGCTTCAAGTCGTTCCACGTTCGTTCTTATAACGGAGACATGGAAGTTGGCAAGGGAACTCTTGTTCCATTTCCTAGAGTCGGCGAAGTCTTTTGGACACAGATTGGCATGGCCGGCGACACCAGTAGATTTCATCATTCCTGTGCCAAGAATCTTGGCATAACCAATTTCTTTGTTGATGGTTTCATTGGTAAGGAACCTTATATGTTCCATCCTGAAACTAAAATCTATATTCCGTATAAGATTATGAAGGTTGATGGCAACGAAAAGATTGTTGGCTTTGACCTTAGTGATAAAAAGATTCTGCGATAGCAGATTCTAATTAGGGAGGTTCGCATGAACCGATTTATTTACTTTGAAGATGGCGTTGTTAAGTATAAATCTGGTGTTAGCGCAGCTGCCGTCGGCGCTCATCATGATTATGCTTATGCTGGGAGAGCAAAGCCTCATCTTTATCCCGACACACATACATTTGTGCTTGGCGATTTTACTTGGGGAAAATACGATATGCCTTATAAGCAATCGATTGTTCTGTTTGCTTATTATACTGGTTATCTTCGCCAATATTGGGCAAAGATCTATTCTCAAAAATGCCGTGGTCCGTACGACAGCATGACTCTTTATGCCGGTAGCTCTGGCTTTGGCTTATCCTTTGGGACTATCTGTAAAAGATATCCGGATGCTATCAAGGGAATCATGGCTTCTAATGAATGCGGCACGCTTGAGGAACTTTATGTTAAGTTGGTCAAGAGAAATCTTGATCTTAGTCGTGTTGTTTTTGATAAGTCGGCCGAAGCATTTGGTTGGTAAACATAATGAAACTAATTGCTGTCGTCGGCTTTATCTTTGGCTTGCTATCTTATTTGCTACAACTATTAGTTTTTATTCCTGTTGCCGTCGGCGTTATCGTTGCCGCAGTGCAACTTGGCGGCGGGATGTTAACTTTGTTGGCACCTGCTGTGATAACGTTTGTTCAAACAAGTTTCTATCCGATGGCAATCATGCTGTTGGCTACTGTTGTCTTGAGGATTAAGAAGTAGTAGGCTATTGCTTGCTATTAATAAAGGAGAGACATTATGAACGAAGTTAAAAATAAGGCCGTTCAATTCGCTGGCGGCGCACAAGGACATGATTATTTGCGTGGCATTTCATTCGTGAAGCACTCATACAAATCGACTGACAATCCTGCATTTGCTTTGGCTATGACCGAAGAACAAGCGAAGCGCATTGTTGCTATGTTCGGGCAACAAGGCATCGCCGCTAAGGTCATTGATAAAGTTTATAAATAATTGGCTATTGCCTATTAGAATAAAGGAAATATTATGGAAAAGGTTTATCGTCTTACTTCACTTAATTTGAGATGGGATTCCAAATTATTCAAGACATTCCAGCATAAAAAAGTTCATGGCAACGTCATTATTGAATGCGATGACAATTTTGAAGAAAGTCATCGAGACGAAGCAATTAAGAACATTACTTTTTACGGATGTGTTTCATTTACGAATCTTCGTTGGTTAAGAAAGGGAATGTTTGCTGGATGTAAGTTTCTTGGCGGCGTTCAATTTGGTTCTTATGCCAAAGAAATAGAACCTGGCTTTGGCAGTGACTTTATTGTTGGCGGGTTATTAAGTGCCGGGAGTATTTCTATTATTTACCAAGATTGTTTTACAAACATTCTTGAAGGAACTTCTGTTATTTTTGAAGAAGTATATGAGATTAAATCAAATAACTTTCTATCCAAGATTAAGAAGGCGAACGACATCATTATTCCTAGCCTCATTTATATGCCAGAAAACTTCTTAAAGAAATTAAAGAAGGTTTCAAGACTTAACCTTGGCATCTTAGACTATCCGTCAGGCTTTTTGAAAAACATTATCGTTGACGATCTTATCAAGTTAGATCAACTTACAGAAGTTGTCGAGCCACTACTTGAAAATGCCATTGGTATTAAGAGCATTAGTATGCGTGATTGCAAGATGGTGAAATATAAGAAATTTCTATCAAAGCTCACCGGTCTTGTAACATTCAATATGCCCAGTCTTGAAGCGGCGCCTAAAAATTTCGCGCATCGGTGCGATATATATAATTCTACATTTTCTGGGAGGCAGGCAGCAGGCGTTTTATTTTTGAATAACCGCACTTTGTTGGGCGGTGTTACTTTTAACAATTGTTCTTTTTCATTTAAGATGCTTGTTAATACAACCGTTCTTGGTAACGTGACCGTTAAGGCTAAGAGCATCAACAAAAGAGTTGAAGAAAAATTTAAAAAGACGGCAATGTTTTCTGAGACAACTTGTCAAGATGTTCAAGCGGTATCTTGTCGGACGCTACGTTATCGTGATGTTGATTTTGAATATAAACAACTTAGAAACAATTATAAATACAAGGATTATATTTGGGCCGATGGTGAGGCTTGTCTGGTTTTAACAACCAGAGATGTTCTTGGTCTTACGTTATTAAAATGCAGACCTGTTAGGCAGAACTGGTGGAGCGAATTCTATATTGTTTTCTCTGGTGAAATTTCTGCTCATGGCTATACTGCTGCCGGCGCTGTTGGCGATTTGAAATATAAGATTAAGAAGGACGCAGAATTATCTTTGTTCCGTTCTTATAAATTAGACACCAAATTAACCATTGAAGAAGGTATCACAATGTATCGTAGCATTACTGGTGCTTGTGATTTTGGTGTTCGTAGTTTCCTTGAAGATAAAGGCATTGACGTCAATAGTAAAAAGAAATATACTCTGGCTCAAATTGTTGAAATGACTAAAAACAAATACGGCCATCTTAAGTTACTCGAATTCTACCGTATCTAACGGCTATTGCCGTTGATAATAAAGGAGATCGTATGGATTTCAGTAAGAAAGATTTAGACGAGAAAGAATATGGCAAGGCAGTAAAACTTCTTGCCTCTGACAACATCGCAGACGAGGACGAGTGGCTACGAGCCTATGTTTTGGCTAGCGTTATCGCTGCCAGAGCAGACGATGTTCTTAATCCGCCTCTTACTAAAGAAGAAAAGGCGGCTGGGAAGGTTCGTCCTTGCGATACTTTTGTTAAGATTTTGGCTAAACGAAAAGAAACTATTAATGTTAATACAAAAGACGAAGCGAATCCAAGTGCGCCATATTATAGAGGCTCACTTGTCGTGGCTATTAGTAAATCCTTTTCTACTCCTAAAGAAGTAAAAGAATATATTTATGCTCATCCTGAAGATTTCAGTGAGTATATAGAGGTAGGAATACTTGGTCCTAAAATTACCGCTGCTGTATTGTCCGGTGCTTTGACCGAAGTCAACGGAGTTAAGTTGACTGCAGTTGAGAAGCCCGTGCTCAGCGCGACCATTAAAAAAGTTGTTGATAAGTGAGCTATTGCTCTCTTAAATAAAGGGAAACTTTATGGAAAAGATTTTTTGCCGATTGTTTGAGGCTGTGACAGGTGGCGGTTATTTAGCCATCTTGCCGTTCTTCGATGGCGGCTATAAGTTGATTACTTATAACGATGGCATTGCCACTCTTGATGTTCCGCCTAGTGAGTTCAAACTTTGGCGGCCTGTCATCAAGCGAGTGTTCCGTAGCGTCATTAAAGGCGAGTTTGATTTGGTTAGCGATGTTATTAAAACATTTCCCAAGTCAATCGAGAGCCTTACGCCCGAATTCACTTCATTTGATTTGCCTACTTTGCCAGAGGATGTTCATGTCGTCGAGAGCGGCAGTAGTTATGGCACGATAGAGAAACGAAAGTTCTCCATCGACTTTACTAAAGAGCCATATAAAACTATGGCTGCTGAAAACGATGCTCGGTTGCGTTACTATGTGAAGCCAGATTACTTTGGCTTCTTGGAACGAAACCTGTCTAATTCATTCATCAAAGGACTTGCGTTGATTGGTAAGCCAGGCACTGGTAAATCAACTGACGCTATCGCAGTTGTCCGTCATCTTGGCGGCGCGATATTAGTTAAGCAAGTTTCTAATGGCATGATGGAGAACGATCTGTTCTTTAACATCAAGCCTAACGGAAAACTGACTGCTCTTATTTCTAAACTTGGTGCTGGTGAAGCGCTAGATGAGAAAGAGAAACTGATGTTCGATTTGCTTTCTAAAGCGTCTGGTGCTTTCCTTGAAGAACCAGAGGCTATTATGCTCGGCATTTTGTTAGATGTTCCCGTCTTGATTGACGAGTTGGCTAATGCTAATGCCGCCTTGCTGTCGAAGTTCAATGTGCTTACCGATGGAAGCGTTGCCTTCCTATATGGTGGCACTAATTATTCCTTGCCAAAGAATTTCTTTATATTCTTTACATGGAATCCTGGCGATGAGGGGACTAACGATATTCCTCAATCGCTTAAGACAAGGTTCCCCGTTCTAATTGTTCCGCCCATTAGTAAGACTACTCACCGCAAGCGTATCGAAAGGTTTTGCGATGTCATGCTATCAACGAAAGCCGATAAGGTTTTAGTTGATGCTTTATATGACTTCGGCAATCTTATCGAAGAAAAGCAAAACGAGTTCCGTCATCATGGCGGTTCGTTTACGATGCGCGCAACGCAGATGTTCTTGTCGGTTGTTCTTTGTTTCAATCATTCCAAAGAAGAATTTGAATTGGAATTGAAATCGAAGTTTGTCAATCCTTTATGGGGAACTAACTTTGAGAACACCGAGAAGATAGACGAGAAGCTGAAAGAATCTCTTTATCAGACAATGATTGACGAGATATATGCTCGTTATGTTGCTTTGTTTGTCAGTAAGTCCGTTGTTGATTATAAAATGGAAGAACTGCTTGCCTGGTTTGCTTCTGCTGCTGCGCCTACTGTTGAAGGCACCGCAGATCCTACTTCGGTTGAAGGTATGGCCGAAGATTGGACTAAGCATCTCACCGAAGGCTTGACTGGTGGAGAATAATGTTTATAACCGATTCAGTTCAAAAGAACTTAAAGATTGTCTTTAAGAAGTTCTTTGTTCCTACGTTTCATAAGACGATAGACAAGTTCGTTAAAGGCCCCACCGATCTTGAGTTCGATGGTGTTGGGGATTCTGTCTATTGCACGCTTGGCAAAGGAAGATATCTTTATAAGATTGTCTATGGCGTTGTCTTTATCTATCGTCAATTAAAATTCATTGATAGAAAAGATATTGACGATAAACACTTCATCAAAGCGATGCCTAAACTTAAGGTGCTGTTGCTCGGCACCTATTTCCATGAGATTGGGCATCTTGTTTTTAGTTGGATGAAGCTCAAGGAAGTGCTTGATAAATTACCTGAAGTTGAGATCAAAGGCAAGAAGGTTAAACCTGCTGCTTATGTGCTTCAGTTGTTCAATGCTCTTGAAGATATTGTTATCGAAGAAGCAATGAGGACTCGCTATCGTAGTTCGAGAGAACGTCGTGGCGCGTATGATGCTAATTCTGTTGGCTCATATTTAACCGCCAATAGAGAGTTGGTTCTTGAAGATTCCATTGGTAAGTATGAAGATAATCCCGTTAACACTTTCAATGGGCTGCTAGCCTTCTTGCTATTGAAACTTTCGTTTCCTAAAAAGTTTGCTGGCACCAACACTTTCTTTTCTGCTCATCCTGAAAACCTTGCTTTTGTCTTGCGGTTCTTAAAGGAACGCAAGGCTTTGCCTCGTCTTGTCATTGCCATCGAATATTTTAATTGGTTGCTTACCACAGAACTTGATTTTCCTGTGCCTGGCGATGTCGATGAGAATCCATTTGGTTCTCCTAGCGACAAGGCTGGTCCTGGTTCTAAATCTGTTTCTGCTAAGATTGGCAAGTCTCTTGAGAAAGAGATGGAAGCAAGTGATGAAGAAGGTGGCGAAGGCGATGAGGGCGGCAAGTTCGATGCTCGTGATAAGGGCGTGTCTGGCAGCGCCGGCGATAAGTCAGATGATGGTGGTGGCGAAGCCGAACCTATCAGCCCTGCTGATGTTAAAGATGATGACATCTTTGATGAACTTAATGATAGGGACTTCGATTGGAGTATCCATCAAGAAGTCGATATGAATATCTTGGGCATACCTGTAAACACTACTATTTTAGATACGCTAAGAGCAAAGGTATCTAGTATATCTGAGAATCTTGCGTCTTATTTCTTGTTGCTTAAGGAAAGAAATAAGCCTAAATATCTTGGCTATCTGCGTAGTGGTAGTTCTCTTGATGCTCATGCTGTTAAGCACGGAGAGAAGATATCTGTGTTCAAAGAACTTATTGCTCACAAGAAAGACAAACTATCAGGTATTGTCTTGCTTTGCGACAACAGTGGCTCGATGGATAATTTGAAATCTTATCTTCTTCAGCTTGGCGTTCTTGCCATGTCCGATATGATGTATTCGTTAAACATTCCATTTGCCGTCTATGCTTATAGTGATCAAGAAACTGTTATGAATTGTTCAATCAAGGTTAAAGGTTTCGATGATAACTATGGTGATCCGTCTGTGTTTACTAACTTCAATGTTCTATCTCGTAAGACTGTTGGTCTTGTCGATCCCTATATGCCATGTCCTACATTTCACGGCAATCGTGATGGATATCACATTGAATATGTTAGCCGTATGCTTGAGAACAAACCTTGGGATAACAAGATTGTAATCATTCTTAGCGACGGCGAACCGATATTCCCTGCTGATGTCCCGCTTGCTTTGAAGCGCCATCCTGATATACATTACATTGGAATTGGACTTGGCGATGCTTCTGTAAAGAAGTATTATAAAGACTATAAAGTCTTTTTCAAAGAGATGGACTTACAAGGTTTGCCTGTCTATCTTGGAGAACTCTTGCTTGATTTAATTAAATAATTGACAATAGCCAATTATAATAAGGAGACAATTATGAATTTGAATACGTTGTATAATGCGCCTTTCTTTGCGTATGGGCTTCAGCATTACGCTGACTCTCAAGGCATTGACTTGTATCTTACTTGGTTTAATGAAAAGACCGTTACCAAGGGGACTTTTAGTCCTACTTTTATGATCTTCAAAGCATTGAGAAAAGGTTCTGGCGATTATAAAGCATTTGCTTATGTCGCTTTTCGTATGACTCGTGAATGTGTTTTCTCATCTGTGTCAGTTTTGCCTGCCAAAGATTTTGGCCCCGACAAATTTACATATAAGAAACACGTCAGAGAATATACTGACACTCCTGGTGGGTTAAAGGTAGCGTTTGCTGAAATCGTTGATGCTTTGCTTACCGTCTTTAAGACAACATAATTGCTGCGGCTATAGCCGTGGCTAATCAAGGAGATCTGTATGGCCAATGTATTTGATACTGCTAGGAATGTTGGCTTGCGTGACGTGGCTTCTCGTATTTGCGGAATGAATGTGAATAAGCAAGGCACAATGCCTTGCCCACTTCATAACGAAAAGAAAGGTGCCTCGTTCGCTGTTCGTGATGACACTTATTGGAAATGTTTTGGTAAGTGCGGAACGCATGGTGATGTCACTGCGTTTGTTTCTGCTGTCAAAAAGATACCTGCTTTTGATGCGGCTAAGTTGATTTGCGATACCTTTGGTTTGACTTATGACTTGCCAAAGCGTGAAGCAACTGTTCCGGCAACAGACTATTCATTCCTACTTGGCAACGATATGCTTGCTTCATTGTCTGTTGTCGGTTTATCCACTAACGATTCTGTTTTGAAATACTTAAAAGAAACTCGTCGCTTTACACAGGCGACTCTTGATAAGTATATGTTTGGCTATATGAGTAAGGAAACTTACGGTGATGTTGCTCAGTTTGTTAAGGATGGGAAGATCAGTAAGGAAAACTATGACGCTTTTTCTCGTCATGTTGGCCGTCTGGTCATTCCTCTTTACAATGTCACAGGTAAGCAGATACTTGGCTTTGTTAGTCGTGCGTTGAGCAAGTCAGATAAGATTAAGTATATCAACGACAACGATAGCGAGTATCAATACGGCTATCATAAGCAGATTTATTCCTATGGTCTTCAACACAGCACTCGGCACGCCGATGTGGTAATTGTTGAGGGCTATCTTGATGCGCCTAGTTTTAATCAGTTGGGCATTAATGTAATTGCCATGGGTGATTGTTCGTTGCCTGGTCCTCGCTTTAACTATTTGTCTAAGATGTATAGTAAGTTGATACTTGGACTTGATAACGATTGGACTGGTGTTAAGCGCACCATTGAATCTCATTATAAGTTTAAGCAGGTTAATTTTGGCTATGTGATATGGCCTGCTGGAATTAAAGATGCTAACGACTCTTTGATTAAAGGCGTTGTGCCATCTTATGGTGACTTCTATGAGTATGTTTTGAATGTTTGGAAGAATAACATCAACGACATCCAGACGAACTACGGTAATCGTAGTGAGTTTGTTGCGTTGCTGCGTAGTTCGCTATCGTTTATCAATTATGGCAGCGAAAACTACTTTGTTCGTCGTGAGATTGACAAGTTCATCGAGACTATTTTGGATGCTTAGGGCAATAGCTCTTTGATATTAAGGAGAAAATTATGGGAAAAAGATTAGTGCTAAATGATTTGAATCTTGGTTCGGTTGCTAAGAAAGTCAATTCTAATTTCGATGGTTGTGCTGTGAGTGATGTTCTCGGTTCGCTTGCTGTTTCTAAAACATATGGAGACAAGTGCGACAGACTTTACAAGAAAACGAAAGCACATATTGAACAGAATTTGAAGCCCGAAGATATCGAATCGGTTCTGGAAAAAGAACCGACGACAAATGCTTTCAAGGGCGAGATTGTCGCTGTCAATACTTTGTTTGGCACCGAATATCTGCTTGGCGAAACTCGCTGGCAGATTCGTGGCGTTGTTAAAGGTGGTGCAAAGAACGCTTTGATCAACGCTGCCGTTGGTAACAAGGCGGTTCTTGATGTTCTTATCAAGCATGGTATTTTGATTACTGACTATACGATTGACTATGACAAAATCCATACGATACTAGAACCTTTGAAGAGCAAGGCTGATATTCCTGAAGAACTTGCTATCCTTCGTGAAGTATCTGAATTGGTTGAAACCGAACGGACTGTTCGTGTCTCTACGATTAAAGAAAACTTTAAGCCGGAAGAAGAATAGGGAGGGCAATAGCTCTCTCTTTTATTAAGGAAACAACATGAACAAATCGACGATGGTTAACGAACTCATCAAGGTTTATGATGAGAACGAATCGCTTAAGCGCGAAATTGACATACTGAAAAGGGTTCAGCCAACGAATGTCGGCGGTGTTTCTGTTGCCAACAAAACAATCATCGACTTGGCTGTGATTATTAAGGCCAAGAAGAATGCCCTTGATAGTTATTATTTGAAGAGTAAGATTGAGAGATGTTTTTATTCTGACGATCCTGGCAAGTTCTATTCATTAGATCAGTTGAATGATTCATTTGAACTTGAAGATTTCCAAGCGGCCCTCGACAAGGAGACGCTGAGATGTATTCCACTTAAGTCGCTTGTTGATTATTTCTGGCCAGAAATTGTTGCCAGTTATAATAAGATGAAAGAAAACAAACGACTTTCTGCGTTGCCGAAGTAACGGGCCTATTGGTTCGTTTAATTAAGGTGGTAATATGGCACATTATATTGCTGTTGTAATTCGTGCTGCCGGCATTAGCCTTGTGAAAGCTCATGAATATATGGGCGAACGACTTGTTGAGAAAAGTATTGCTGACTACTATGATTCTACTGGGCGCAATCAAGTCGCTTGGCCTAATGGTTCCACTTCTATTGAACTTAAAACTTTTATGTCACTTATGGATATAAACAACAACGTTCAAGGAGTAGGTTCTGTATTTGACTTTTGTATACTCGATGGGAAAGATGATGATATTCAAGAAGAAATTGTTGTCCATCCGTCATCTTTTTTCGAGTATCATTCGGCAACCGATTTGATGCTGACTGATTTGCGTCACAAACTTTTGTATGCGCAGTCTGCTGCATTTAAGCGATTGCTTAACACTATGCTTAAGGATATGTTGAAAGACAATAAGAGATATCTTATATCGAAACTTGATTATCATTATTAATCTCTATTGAGATTATTTATTAGGAGGCGTTATGTTAAAAGATTTTGGTAAGGTCAATATCTGGTTCAATGAATTTGAAGGATTTGATCCCATTGATGAAGCGAATGTCGAGTTGCAGATTGATGACGTTAACTTTTCTAAAATAGACAACAAAGTCTTGGAGTTTCGCTTCAAGATTTTGTCTGGTTCGAAGAAGGGCGGCAACGTCTATGACTATGTGTCCTATATTCCATATCAAACTTTGTCATTTAAGATGCCGAAGTTGATGAAGGGCATTGGTGTTGATGAAGGAACTCATGATTTCAACGACTGGATTGGTAAGAAATGTCTGGTGAATCTCGTGCGTGGTTTCTCGAAGAAAGAACCTGATCGCGTTTACCAGAACATTGAATACCATGAATTTGGCGTTGTTGCTTCCGTTACTACCACTGTTGTTCCCGATACGAAGCCAGTTGTTGTTAAAGTTAATGAACCTTTGCCTTCTGTTATTGTTGTTGATAAGGCTGGTGATTTTAGCGGCATCGCGATTACTGATGAGGATATTGACGACATTGATGTGCCGTTTTAGACGCTAATAAGCGTTTATAAATTAAGGAGATTATATGGTTAAAAGAAATTATACGCGCGCCGAGTTCATGAAACTCGCAAAGGTAAAGAAAGTATCCTTGCGCACCTTCCGTTTGCTTGGTAAGACGAGGGAAGAAATCCTTGCTGATCCTGATGGCAACTCTTTTGAGATGCGGCGTATTAGCGAAGGCGTCTTTGACAACTTTCGGGTTATTACCGATGTTCGCACCAAAGATATTCGGCTTGACGGTCGGTCATGGCTTGACCTGCCGTTAGCATCTCAGATGGAATTTGATGGCGAACGTCTCCGTGTCTATGAGATTGGACTTGACTATCTCACAGAAGTTGAGAGGAATACTCTTGTTGAGTGGGAACAGATCGCATCTACTCCAGAACACATCCGTCAGGCTGATATCGACATCATGACTGATGGCGGGACTACCTATTGGGAGAAGGTTTCTTTCTTTGAGAAGAAAGGGATGCTTCATCTTCTCGGTTACGAGTGGGTTGGCGGACGCAAGCTGGATAATAATTTGTTCAATGCTCAGAAGGCTGCTTGCGTCAGGGATACTAGTGTCCGTGGCGAGCTTAAGTTCGAATATGATGTTAAGGTCGAAGATCATGTCTAAGCCTCTTGTTGTCAAGGTTCTTACTCCTTCTTGGGCGTTGGAACATTTGAAAAGTTTGCACTCGGGGGTTGTCGAAGACATCGACACACTCGGTGCCTTTGACATTTTAGAAGAAGTCGTTGATTTTTATGAGAAGGCTCACAATAGTGGGCCTTTAATTAAGGAGGATTAATATGTCAGAGCAAAAGGTTCATCCGTTTATCGCAACGCTTAAGAATAGGCAGCAACAGGACGAGTTCAGAGAACGCTTTGTGGCGTTTCTCGATGAGGTCGATGAGCCACTTCTTTTTCCAGAAGGCGTGACAAATAAGCATATCTTTTCCGTATTCAATTCTCAGGGATATTGGGCTGGAGTTCGTTATCGTGTTGAACTTAGCGATGACGGTATCTTCTCTGTCTCTCCTCGTCACTTCGGAGTTTTTTAATAGCGGGCAATAGTCCGTTATTTATTAGGAGAATAACCATGAGTGATGTAAAGAAAGTCGTTCACGAATCTGGTGTTTGCCCTGTCTGTGGCAGCAAGGAGTTGGATTACGATGCTAGCAAGTTTGATGGCAACTATTTGTGCTATCCCTGGACTTGTCGTCATTGTAGTTCCACTGGCAAAGAGTGGCATGAAGTGCTTTTTAAGGAACACACTGATATCAAGAAGAAAGACGATCATATTTATGCTAGGCTGACATTGACTTTGAGTTTCGATGGCTTTGGTAAAACATTTGAAGAGTCCGTTGCTCTTGCTCAAGAAGAAGCTGTCGAGTATCTTCAAAATAATATGCTTAAACTTAATGATTTCTCGACCGAAACAGAAGAAATAAAGGCTGAAGATTGTAATTTAGATCAATCGTTTATTGATTCGTTAAATGATGATGAAGATGATGAAGACGATGAAGATTATGAAACTTCGGTATAAGCATCTGATTCCAAGTCTGCCAAAGTATCTCCGTAACCACGGAGAACGAAAGGTTGGAGATGTTCTTGAAAGTCGTGTCATTGTTTACGGCAAGGAGTTTCCTTACCGTCCTAACGATCTCTCTCTCTTGGAGAAAGAGGTCGTTCATTTATTTGCGGCGGCTAAAGATCGCCGTTATAGTTGCCAAGGCGTGATTGTCATCGAGATTAAGGATTAACCATGGGACAGCGTTTAGTTATATCCGTCTTGTCTGGTGACAAGTTGCTCGCAACAGCCTACTATCATTGGTCTGGCTACACTGGTCCGGCTCTTGAGATAACATCGGAAGCATTAGATAAGTATGACGAACTCAAGGGCAAACGCATGAAGAAGTTGAATCGCGCCGTCGAGATTCTTTGGGCGACTGGTGCCCGTATGCGTCTTTGTGATTACGCCGGCGTTTATGGTCGACTGCTCAATTTCAAGGATATGAAGTTTACTGACGAACAGATCGCCGCGCTCACTAAAGCCGGAATCACTGAGGATATGTTTCGTAAATCCGCCTTAGCGGTCGACGATTATTTGCTTAATGTAGTTGGCTACGATTCAAAGGCTAAGTTTGAAACGCCAGCAAAGGATCCGTGGCATTCCATTAAGATTCCTCTCACAGTTGAGGAGAGAGAAGATGTTCTTTCTGCGTTTAATAGCGTGACGCTTAATCGCAACTCTGGGCTGCTTGATGTGGTGAAAGGCCAGATGAAAAATGCTCAGTGTTGGTCAGAGATGGACGTGTCGATTGATATCAATACTGGAAGAGCCGACGTTGGCGGCGCTTTCTTCTCTGCCAACTCTGAGGCTGACTATCGCAAGGACTGTTCGATTGATGACGACGTGGTTATTAATTCTGTTCCTTTGACCATACCGCTTGAGAGCATCAATGGCGAACAACTCGGAGGCTTTTTGGACGATTACGATGAAGGTTCGCTGTATGTCTTGAGTGATGGCAGCGTTGTCTATTCGTTCCATTAAAAACCAGGCGGGATTTGCAGTGTTATTTGAAAAAGAAACGGCATTTGCCGTGTCTTATTAGGAGGCAACTATGGGATTGGATATGTATTTGAAGGCTAAATCAGAGACGTTTAAGAGACAGGCAAAGACTTTGACAGGTGCTTGCGGAGGCTTGTTCCCGATAGCACCGAAAGCCAATGGCTATCGTGAGATGGGTTATTGGCGTAAGGCTTACGATCTTCAAGACGAGATCATGGGAATCGTCCGCCAGAATCTTGGAGTTGAGAATCTCGACGAGGACAACTGTGTTGACTTCAAACTCACTAAGGAGAATCTGGAGGATTTGGTTCGCTGGTCAATGGACAACGATGACAGTTATTCCGGAGATATCTTTAAGAAAACATTGAAGCTTATCAAAACCGATCCAAAGGCTGAGATTGTCTACTACCAGTGGTATTGAACTGTGTTCAATGTTGATAAGTATTCCGTCGGCGAGACCGTCATCTGCCAGAACGGCCCGGTCTTTCAACTAGGCCAAGTTAAGGAGGTCTTGCCAGACGATAGGTATCGTGTCTGGTATCACAGGGGCGACACGTCCGCTGTTACCTGTGCCGTCAATCTCCATAAGATTTCAAACGCCTATTCGTTTTTGACAATTAGGCGTAAGAACGATGTGGAGTCCGTCAAAGAAACTCAGGCGCGGCAGTTGGCTATAGCGATATTCCAAATACTTCCTCTGTCGCATACGATTTGCGGCGAGGAGGGCAAGGCCATCGAGGATAACATTACTCGGCTAATTAACGACTGGTAATAAGGGGGCAATAGCCCTTTTATATTAAGGAGAAAGTATGGCTACATCAAAAGAGTTGAAAGAACAGTTGAAGAAGGTTGATAAGACCACGATCAGTTTCGATCTGCCGGTTTTGGAACGGATCAAACTCGAATGTCTGAGCTTCTTGTCTGACGAACCAGTAGCGTCCGCTAATGGTGCCGATGTCAAGATTGGTGATGTTGTCTATAAGTTGGGCGTGGTCAATTCGTATCATCACCTTTCGGTTGGACGCGCCCTGTTCCGTCTTATCAAATCCAATCCTGCTGTTGGCCAGATGGTCGACAAGAAGAAGTTGTCTGTTCGTATGATTGGTGATGAAGTGTGCCGACTCACTCGGTATTACAAAGACCAAGCATACTTCAAGGCTCAGGAAAAAGGCTATGGCTTTGAGAGCCTTCAATACCATCGTATCCCTGACAATACTGTTGATGTCGATGTTCTTGTAGAAGCGATTGCGTTCATTAAGGTTGCGAAGCCAATCGAATCAATCGAAATATTCTCGCAAGATGAGGTCACCAAGCGGTTAAGACTTGAGATTGCTAAGGTAGAGAAGGCTGAGCAAGAGAAGCAGAAGGCTGAGTCTGATGCAAAGCGGGCAGCCATCAACGCTAAAGTCGGAACTAAGCCAGGGACAACTCCTGCTGTGCCAGCTGAACCTGAGCCTGTCAAGCCCAATAGGGACGATGCAAAGTATTCTGGACTGTTTGCCGACGATGAATACACGGCTGACATGGACGAATATGAGAAGAAGTTGGCTGCTTGGAAGTCCAAATCCGCACCCGTCAAGGTGAAAACCGATGCTGGGCTGCCGGCATCAGACGACGATGCTGTTGATGTTGAGGATACCGATATAGACTTGGAGGAATCAGATGAATCTACAAGTGAAGAATCAGATTAACTCTCTGACGGCTCAGATTAAAGTTAAGTTTGCCAGGCTTAGACATCTCGAAACAACGATTGAAAGCAACCGAACCGAATCTAATGAGTTGAGAGAACAACTCTGGAAGCTTCGAGAAGAACGAGGTGTCTATAAGACACGACTATATAACGCTGCCTGTAAGGGGCTGCGCTTCCCTCGGATTAAAACTCCGAAGGAAGTGCGATCTTACGTCCGTTCAACTGATGGAGTTGGAACAATTTCAAAGCAGTCGAGGGACTTCCGTTCTGTCATGTATTACGATGGCAACCAGTGGATATATCGAGTGTTCGGAGTTCGCTGTATGCCTGACAAATCAGATAAGAAGAAGGGCAAACGACTAGATGGGACGAGAAAGATTTTCTATCCGCCCATCATCACCGATGTCTTTGAGGTTTATCGTGAATACGAGGACGGGCGGGTGTTCAAATCTTGGCGGATTTATACGGCCGCGTTCTATGTTACGTTCGACTGCTCGCCGAAGTTCATTCCTTTCCGCAGTGGCGCACCTGAATTGACAGACCGCCGTTGGATTTGTCGCTATGGTTTCCAACACATATTCAATCAGACGGACGATGAGGCTGTGCCACAAAAGTTCGTTAACGATATTTCCCGCAGTTACGATCCGATTCGTTTGATTAGGCTTTACAAGAAGTATCGTCTGTGCCGACATCTCTGGTCAATCGGGGAAACAACTTTGGCGTTTGACGGTGCCGTATTGCGAAATGTTCATGGGAAACGCATGATGCTTTTCAAGAATTGGTGGAGTCAATCAGAAGCTTCACAATACTTTTACTTCAAGCCTCAGTCATACAAAGACATTAAGAAGTATGTCTTTGATAACTATACTAACCAGTTCGAAATCTTCTATAAGGAGATGTTCAATGGGCAGGATAGAAGAATGGCTCGGTATTTGTTCAAGAATAAGATGAGTAATTCTTCTTATTATAACGACTATATTAATATGCTAAACGACGCTGGCTATATTATTACGCCTTCGCTGCGGTATCCAAAGAACCTGCGGTCTGCTCATGATGCGATGGTTGCGCATAAGAACCATTATGAGCTGGAGGCGTTGCGTCTTGAGAAATCGGCAACCATGGCTAAGATGCCAAGGTATCCAGAGTTCGCAGATGAATCGCACGGGATTCTTGTTAAACCGTTCTCATCAACGTCAGACTTTATCGAGTATGGTAACTACTTGTCCCATTGTTACAAATCGACAACTTCTTATTGGAAAGAAGTGTTTGAGAACAATGCGGTTATGTATGCTTTGTGCGATTTGGTTACGCGAGAACCGTTGGCTGTCGCTACATATTCGTTCGAGTCGAAAAAAGTCGTCTATAATTTGGGCATGAGAAACTCAAGCGTTAGCGATGTAGTTGCCAAGATGGCCAACGATTATGCTAAGATGTTTCTCGGCAAAAGGACTTGCGTTTATAGATGACATTGTATATAATATATATAGGTTCTACTTCGCTGACAATGGTTGGCGGTCATTAGGAGAACGATATGACATTTGAAATGGGAAGCCATATAATCTATACAGATTACAAGAAGCGCGATGAGTTTGTTGAGAAGAACTGTGACACGCTTTATTATTCTTATAAGGGTGGCATCCGTAGGTTCTATGGCTTGAAGAAAGAAGCGTTGGCTAAACTAGTCGAAGACAAGTTGGCTGATAGCAGGGATACTCAGAACAATTCTCCAAGCATCGGTTGGTTCCTTGAGAATATGCCTGATACTGCTAAGTTCAATGGCTATTTAGTAGCACCAGATAGGGCTGACTATCGTGTTGGAATTGAAGCGGTTATCCTTTCTGATAGGGAGATAGAAAAACTTACTCCCTTTGTTAAGAAGGCGATTGATACCGCCGATACGATTGATTGTTGTGGCTACAACACGGCAAATGGTCGGTTGATAACATTCTGGTGGGACTGATATGTTGTTCCGAAGGATATTAAAGAACGAAGGAGTTGACGGAGATTGCGTCATCAATTCTTTATCTGTCTTTTTCCATAGAAGTTATGACAGAACGTGGCGACTCGCCACGAAGGTTATTCCAAAATCTCGATTCTTTCTTTGGACTGCGGAGGGCTCAGGCATTACATTTGATGAGTTCTTGATGTTGCTATCGAAGAAGTCTAAACATTTTACAATCTGGGCAGCAGCTGGCAACACTCAGATTTGGAAATTGTCAGAGTTCAACACCAAGATGTTCGTTATATGCGGCGCACCAGACCGTAAGGAAGGAACACCAGCTCACATCACGGTCTTTAAGCGTGGTTCTCTATATGATAGGGACGTTAAATTTCTGGGCTATAATGTTTATTACGTTGTGACTGTTGGCTATCATCGTTTCGACAGCAAATGGCTGTCGCTATTTAGGAGGATTGAATGACTATAAAAGTCTTTGACGGGCATCTTTTGGCGCCCGCCTAAAATTAAGGGAGGCAAGTGATATGGCTAAATGTGAATACTGTGGCCAAGATATGCTCAAAGCAGAAGGTTGCGTTAAAGTTATGATTAAACATGACGGCAAGCATTATGCCCCGTTGAAAGTAACCGATCAAGTCTGCGGCGATTGCGGCGCTCATCGCGGCCATTACCATCATCCAGGCTGCGACATGGAAAGATGCCCCATTTGCGGCGGCCAACTGATTTCGTGCGGCTGCATCGATGAAGATTCCAACGGAGGAGAATGAGTATCGTTATGACAACTAAAAAGTTTAAGAAAAAAATTGCCGGAGTCCATCACTCTAAGCGGTTTGATACTAACCGCAGCCGTAAGCATAAGGGAGAGTTGCCATTATGAGAACGGTTGATGGATTCCATGACCGCCTTCGTGACGGCTATGCCAGCATGACAGATGATCAGTTGGTTAGGGAGATTTGCGGATTAAAGATGTGTCGAAACCGCAAGAACATACCGCCAGATCGTCAAGAATCCTATAAATTTTCTTATGACTTGGCGATAGCCGAGGCAAAGAAGCGTAATCTCAACGTATTCGTTAGAAGCAAACTTACGCCAGAAGAATTCCACGCCAAGATGATGAGTTACTTGTCGACTACAGTTCGTGAACGAGTCAAACAGATCTCGTTTGTCGAACAGATCGACAGACAGAGTAACGGAATCTACTCAATAGTATTTGCTGATGGCTGGTATTATCGGACCAATTCTCACTCAGGAGAAAAATTGTCGGTCGTAGTTGTTGGCACGATACGAGCTATGCGAAGTATAATTGACTTAGCGAGGCACGATTGATTAATGTCAAAAATTATCGTTCGCTCAATAAGACAATTCTCCTTGAGGAAAACGTTTTACCAGAATCATCTGCTATACGATTCCGCATCAGGAGAATCGTTTAATACGCCAGGGAATCCAATGTCTTTGGATGAAGTCAAATGTTTGACGGAAGCCATTAACAATGGCAGACAAGTTGTGTGCAATGTTGAAGACGGAGAATAGTCCATCATAATTAGGAGAGAAACATGGAACCAGAAGTTAGAAGGGAAAAGTTCCTGGCTGATTTGCAGAAACAAATCGAAGGAATGGAAAAGGGCTTAGACGCAGTCAGGACTTTGATGAAAACCATCAAGGCTCTTGGCAAAGAAGAAGCAGACGTTGTTAACAAAGCTGTGATCGTCATCATGACCTTCCAAGAAGTTCAGATGGAGGTGGCAGTTGAGTTTTATAAATCCATTTACGTTCGCATTAAGGAAGGGAATCTTGATATAGATACATTCAAGTTCCCCCGAGTCATGCATTCTTGCTGATATGTTGTGGTTAATTTTCTGGTCTGTTGGTATGTTTACCAACGGTATTGCTGGAATATATGTTCAATCGCTGTCTAAGAGGCCTTTTCCGATTAGCAAGAAATGGACTGTAGAACAAAATATAGATAATATTTTGTTGATTGCGATTCCGTTCCTGCTTGCCTTTGTGGTTTTGAGATCATATATCAGAGTCAAACGCAAGCTGGCCAAATCACAGGAGGGCAAAGACAATGCCGAAGATTAATCCAAACAACAATAAAGATGTTGCTCTTGAGCCAATCTGGTTGGAGTTTCATCACGGTGGCAAACCATTTGAAACCAATCCAGAGGAGGCTTGTCCGACTTGCGGTCATTGTCTTATGGGATTTATACCAGACGATAGCCGCTGTAGTAAGTGCGGTCAGTTAATTGACTTTGGAACTTGGCCCTCAATCGGGGGCTCATCATTAGGAGGAACAAAATGAAGTGCTGCTATTGCGACAAAAAGATTGACAAGAAGAAAGAAGATCATTACGAGGGAGATTCTGGCAACAATTGCTGTGAGGATTGTTTTTCAGAGTATCTTTCTAGTTCTAAGTACGGCTTTTATGATTGGGCCGAGACTGCTCGGGACGCAGACTTTATGTCTGATGACGAATTGTCTAATGTTGAGTTCTTCAATCTGGTAAAAGCCGAGGAGATTGACGTATGAGATACGAAACAAAGCACATAATGGCTTTTAAGTACAAGTCCCAGGGCGACATTCGTCAAAAGGTTTATGAGATTCGATTAGGCGAAGACGCCGAGGTGATGGCAAGGAAGCTAACCAAGTGGTTTAACCTTACTGGCGGCAACAGAGATGGTTCGTTTAGGGTGTTTGATTCTATCTCGTTCGATAAGATTTTGACAGAGAAAGAATACAAAGCCAATCCAATAAAGTATCTCAATGTTAAAGGCAAGCACGATTGGCGCGCCATTAGAGCCATCGAAAGAGATCTTCAATCTATCGAACTTAATGGGGATAGATATGAAAAGGAAGGTTGGTTTGACGAAAATTTTGAAGGAGGAACAAAATAGTATGCCAGCTTTAGAAAGAAAACTTTTATTAGGCGATATATTAAAGAATCTTAGTGGTCGTGTTAAACTTACTGTTGCTAACGATTCGGACCAAAAAGAGTATCTGTGTGTTCGCAATCATAAGTTTGTTTTTGTAAAATTTGCCAAAGCAGAAGTGCTGTCTATTCGGTCGCGTGTGTTCTTTAGAGAGCCACTGTGTCTTGATAAGACACCTCCGCCCCCATCATCAATGATACACATTGTAGTGTATAACGGCTCATTGCCGTATATCTTTGACGCTGAAAGCAAATAAAAAGCCAGACGTATAAATTCGTCCAGCTTAGTAGAACGTCGCTCTACGGCCCTAGAAATAGGGCTGTAGGGCATTTTATTTATTTACGATATAGATGTAGCCTCTGACGAGTTGGCTTACAACCGAGCTGGCGTTGCTGATGGCGGCTCTATACGACTCAAACGAGTCGTAGATTCCAGAGTCTCTGCAGGACGTGAACTCTTTTTGTTTGACGTCGTAGATGAGGTCATCTGCCGACGTTCTGAAGAACTGATATTCGAAAGGATGTCCGGCGTTCTTTAGAATGTTCTTCATTGGAGATACCAGAAGTTCTTTGGCGTATGGTAAGCGTGGCCGTTCAAGATGGAAGTTGAATAGTTCTCTGCCGCATCCCTTGATGTAGCCTGACTTACACACCATCTTTACTGTGCCGATTGCGTCGTCAAGTTTAAGCCTAATGAACTCAAATTCAGACTTGGTAGGTGTGGCGATTTGGATTTTAACAAGGCCGTTGGTTAGTGCGGAAATGGATTTGCTAATGTCCACTTCATCTACTCGTCCTATATTGTATTTGTTGGCTTCAAGGAACTTCTTGTAGTCGAGGACGCGCGCGTCAATTCGTCCAGAGTTGTCTAGGTCATCTGGTTTGATGATGGTTGTCTTGTTTTTTTCGACGATAATCTTCTTGGCATAACCACAATGTTCAAACCGATAGGCCTTGGTGCCTAGCGTTGCGTCTTGGATTGTCCCTCCGGTGTAGGCTGCGATGTCTAGGAATCTGCGGTCAGCCGTTCCTCCATCAAGCAGGACGAATTGGAACATTTGGACAGGGAGTCCCTTCTCTCTGCGGGCTTTGCCAGTGGACACTAGCGTGTTAACGATCAACTGCATTGATTTCGGATCGAAGTGTTTGGACACAACGAATACGATCGGCGCTGGTTTTTCGGACATCGGGATGCTCTTGAAGAAGTTGATGGCGTTGTCTTGCTCAAGACCGCCAGACGATAGCAGGGCAATCCTGGCGTTGTCGAACTCGGTGATCGTTTGTTTTTCGTCGGTTGTTAGGACTGCGAACTCTTCGCCGAAGTATCCCTCCATGTCCAACACAAATCCTTCGTCACGCGTGACCTCGTGCTTGTAGTCTCCCGATTCGCGGTTGTGTTCAATGATGACATTCATACTGTCACCAGACAACCTGTGGGCTTCGGCTATGATTTTGCCGATGAACGGCATTTTGGTAGATACCGTGGCCACGTTTTCGATTACCGACGGAGTGATTTCGGTTAGCTTGTGATGGTCAAGATAGTCGATGATTGCTTTGGCCAGGTTTTGGATTTGTTCTGCTACGACTTGAGCATCAACTCCGTCCCTCAATAGGGCTTTGCCATATTTGTAGAACTCATTGATCATCAGTATGGTCAAGGTAGTGCCGTCAAACGCTGTCTTCTCAACGTTGTGCATCGCTTCGATACAGTATTGATAGATAGCGCGTTCGTTCTTGTCAAAGATACCGCGGGCTTCCTTGGCGATGGTGACGCCATCATCTGTGATTAGTGGCTTCTCACCGATACCACGTTCAATGATGGCCATGCGCCCCTTGGCGCCCATCGAGGGGACGACGACATCGTTTAGTTTTTGGATTACTTCTCCGACAATACCGAGGTCGAAGGTGTGGCGATCATTTGGTTTCATAGTTATACATTCCTTTGTTGATTTGTTTTTCTAATTGCTTAACATCCAACTCAAATGCTTTAGATGTGTAGACGCCTTCTGATTCGATGTCTAGTTGGTAGCACTCATGTTGGATTAGTGCGAAGAAGATTTCTGATAGCTTGCCCGTCTTCTTGTAGTAGTCTGCTACGGCATAGATATTGAATGGCAAATCTCTAAACGTGGTGTTGAGTTCGCCTTGAACAGGAAGCAAATAAGAAAACGCTAATTTAGCGTTTGGTTCTTTTTGTTTTTCCTTATGCCTGTCGCTGATTTTAATCCCGTTAAGGCATAGGCCCCATACCTTACGATTCATATGCAATGAGACTCTTGATAGAACACGCCATTATTGTTCCTTCGATTTGACGTAAGGAATATTCAGGAACGTATATAACGTCTCCTATCTCTAATTTTCTTATGGCTGGTCCGACTAGACCGTCGCATTGGATTTGGCAAGGACGTAAAAGTTTGCACTTTAATACTATTCCGTCGCCTTTGGCTTCGTCAGGCACAACGAAATCATTCTGTGTTACGGTTTCAGTAATCCGCTCAACCAAGATGAAGTCGTTTGCTGGGTAAATGCTGGCCATACTAGGCATCCTTTGTTTCTATTTTTTCTAGGTCGTAGATGCCGATGGTGAATCCGCCCTCTTCTGAGATGCGCTTGATTTCATTCGCCAATAGGTTGGCCATGCGCTCGTCCTTAAAGATACCGATGGTTACTTCGGTGCCCGTCTTCATTCCTTTGAGGATTACTGCGTGTCGCTTTCCGTTGTCCATAATGTTATTCTCCTTTGTCTATCATTTCGCGGATTACTGCGGCGATAGATTTGTGTTCATTGTAAGCTTTCTGTCTTAGTTTTTCCCAACGCTCGTCATCGATTGAGATTAGGCGTGGGATCATTCGGTAAGCCTTGCGGGGCTTGGTCAGGATTAGGATTTCCTTGTTGTTGGGATCCATTTGCGAGGGCCTCTACTTTCTGTGCGATTTTAGGCAGTTCTGGTTCCTTCCCTTTATGGCTTGTAAGATACGATTTGTATTCTTTGGCTAAGCCGGAACGGAAGCAGATGTCGCCGAGAGTAACATTGTTAAAGAAGTTGTTGCCATAACTCACAGATAGATATGAGTTCCATGCCATGTTTCCTAGGCCCAGCAAAGCTCCGGTAACAATTGTAATATTAAACGAGATGATGTCGATAACAAGCATCGTTAATATAATGGATACTGCGAGGCCAATGATAAGACGCGGCAAGTTGTCGATCACAACCATGCCAACTGCATTCTTGGTAATGTATTCATTCGGGTTTTCGGCTTTATCGCGAACGTCTTTGCCGATAAACACAAGGCGGTAACTGATCGGATCGTATTTGACTAACTTATATTTTAAGTTGTCTTTAATCCATTCGTCAGTTTGATACAGACGCAATAGAGATTTTTTGACGCAGTATGAATCAGAGCACTTTTCTTCTGGAGTTCCTGATTGCCATATGCGTAGATGGTTTTCATAGGTTTCAATCCGCTTCTTGCTCCACAAACGGCCGCGACGATCAAGTTTGTTTTCTTGTTTGATGCAGTAAGCTCTCCACTGCTTAATCTTTCGTTTGTCGTTGGTGGAATCCTCGTATGCTTGCCAAACAATAGGCAAATAGCCAGACGAGGTTTGCTCTATTTCATCCTCCTCTTTAAGATACTGCGCGTCTTTCTTTTTGTTTTGCTCTACGACAAACCAAATAACTCCAAAGACGATTAGAATCAACGAGAGAGTTTGCATGCCTGCACGAATCAAGATGTTAGCCATATCGTATTTGATATACGCATCGTATGTAACGATGTATCTTTTAGCAATGTCGAAGACGATTGATTCGCCCATTTCAGTTCCATCTATTTTGATGTAATTGATATTGGTGTCGCCCTCGATAATGTTGAGAGGTAAATCTTGAAGAACATAAATCTCGACGATGCCTCTAGAGTCTTGCCCGAGAACTATCTCTTGTTTCTCAATAGGTGGCTCTACGCCATCGGCAACATCGGAAAGATTAAGAGCTATCTTTCCTTGGTAGTGCGGATTTTCTCCCCACGAGAAATTGGTGGAAGCCATGATGCTCCCGACAAACATAATGCCGAACGACACCAACCATAAGAAAGAAAATCCTATGGTTTGTGCTAGGAGTGGTCTGGTTTTTCGCCTGGTTGTTTGGACGGGTTGCTGTTGGTTTGCTTGAGACATTTTTTAAGTTCCTTTCTCTTGGCTCTGTCGATCCAAAAAGATTTTTCCTCGTATTTTAGTAGGTGCCTGCATTGTTTCTGCAAACACTCGTGTCGTCTTATTTGCTTTACTGTTAGCGATAGTCGCTTTAGCTTGCAATAGGCAGCAATTTTGCTGTCCTTGGCTACGCAACTATAAAGCACCTTCTTCATATCTTAATCTTTGGGCCTTTCGTTATCCAGAAACAATCGACAAACAAGCGAGGTACATAGTATTTGGAGATGATTTCCGAATTCTCGATGAGAAGAACGGCCATCTCTCCCTTTCGATATCTAGTGGCGACGAGCATTGTTCGATTGGGATAATGATTGGCGAGTGTGTTTACAGATACGAATTTGTTTTTGGCGTATGCGTAGAACTTAAACCGTTTGGACAGTATCCTATGCAGTATTGTTGTGGGATGAGTGAGTTCGCTTAGTTTCCCCGAGAGCATCGAGACATGCTCGAGTTTTTCTATCTTTGCTTGCAGTTCTTCGATGGTAATTCCTAACGCCAAAGCAAGACAATATTCCGCATCAGCCTCTGGCTTTTGAACGAATGTGTTTTTGTTTTTCATTTTGGTTTCTTCTTTTCTTTTGGCGCTGATGTTGCAGCGACAGTTTTAATGGCGGCTTCTAAATCTTCCGCTTTAGCCCAGACTGTGGCTGAAGAATCGGTGATCGATGGGCCAAGCTTATTGATGTCTAGCGTGCAGCCAGATTTCATTATTATGGTATCTTCTAATTTGCCGCTCGTTTTTGACACTCCACCTAATGTGCCACTGGTGAGTGGGAAAGTTCCAACTGACATTGTTGGTTGATTTATTTGAATTAAATTATTTTCTTTTTGGAATTTTTCAAATCGTTCTTTGGTCATAATCGTGGTTTCGGAAACTCCATCCTTACTTCTATGAAGCAAGTAGCGCCCATCCATAAGAACGAAAACCTCGAGGACTGATTTTAATTCGACCATTTGCATGGGCTATTCCTCTACTTCCCGTTTGGAATACGTGCTGAATTGTTTTGGATTGCGATTCCGTTCCTGACTATCTTTGAGATTAGCAATCATGTTGTCGGCGGCATCTTCGGTCAAGAAAGTGCCGAGCTTGTGAGACTCAGATACGGTCGTGGATTTGTTGACCAAGAATTCTTCTTCCCAAACTTCCCATTTTTTCATACGATTACTCCTTTTGGTTGCGGCTACAGGAGTCGAACCTGCTGTCTGCGGGGTATGGGCCCACTGAGTAAACCGTTTCTCTCAGCCGCCATGTAATTTGGTTTTGCCGTCCGCGCCCGAGGTCAAAGAATTGCTGTATTCATGCGAGGGAGGTGTAGGCACGGACGGCCTGGCTGACCACCAGAGAAGGTCTGCTCATAACAGACATCCTTCTATATATATTATATATAGTTCTCGATAGTAAAGCAAATAAAAAAGAGCAACTTTTGGATTGCTCTTTAGTGGACTATAACAAGTTGGTAATAGCTACTCGTTTTCCTTCGATGGGTTCTTCAACAGAACCGAAAAGGCGTTTAGCATGAGCAGGAGTTCTCTATTGTCTCCAACGTTCCATCCGGAACCAACGCGATATGAGTTATCAACGTATCCTGTATAAGGTGCGTAAAACGAATTAGTTTGAGACATTCCTTGAGAGCGTAAATCTTTAACTTGTTTGGCTGTCAATGTACTAATGTCAACATTGAGAATAGCTACTCGTTTTCCTTCGATGGGTTCTTCAACAGAACCGAATGAGAAGATGCTCCCGGAAACACCAAACTTGCTTCCCAATAATTGACCAAATGTTGCTTCTGGTGTGCTTCCGCTTAGTTTTGAGAAACGGAGACAAAGGTCAGTTAGTTCTTGTCCGCTTGGTTGATATGTTCCAGCAAGAATTTTGTTCCAGTTTATAATATCGTTTGCATAATCAATAGCCAATTCACCAGCGGATTTTTCTTTACCATATCCATTTTTGAAGAATTCGTTATAAGCAGCAATCATGTCATCATATTGAGGTTCGGTTTCTCCGAATGGAAAATCCATGCCCATAACATTTTCGGGATCGGTTTCAATATCGGTTGGGATTGTTGGGATTGTCGGAACTTCCGGCCCTTCAGGATTTGTTGGTATCTCCGCGTCCGTACTGTAGTTGACGCGTTTGCCTGACTTGTCATAGAACACGAAGGAGTCTTTGTCCAAATTCTTGGCCCAGTTTTTGGCAAGTTCAAATTGCTGCGCGTAGACACCAGGGTTGGTGCTGATGAAGGCGCCGATATTCTTTTCGGCATTGCCAGGCTGTGCTTTCCAAACCGTGTATTCAGCCATAATCTTATCGGAGAACGTGTTCATGCCTTTGGCGAACAGGTCTGGGCGTTGCTCAAGGAGAGCCAGGATTTTGGTTTTATCTTCAGGCAGAGTGCTGAACAGATTGACGCTGGTTTCTGCGCCATTAAAGGTGAAGGTGTAGATGTAGTTAGCTTCATCTTGTTTGGTGATTTCGCGTTCAGCAAGTGCAGCAGCATTTTCAGTTTCTAATTTGAGATTGGCCAATTGAGCGGCGGTATATGTGTCTTCGTTGTAGAGGTTTTGCGCTTCTAAGAGTTGTCGCAAAACATCAACGCCGGCTTCAGAAAGCGGAGCATCTTGACTCATTCCAAAGGAGGCGAGTATTTCTTCGCGGACTCGTTTTGCTTGCTTGTAAGCATCGCTATCAACATTTTCCTTTTGTTCTTCGAGAGTCCTATTAGCGATGTCCCATTGACGTAGGCGATCAGATACGGTCGGATCAATCCAAATACCAGTTTGCTGAGCCATTTGGAACGCACGATTATATGCCGTTTCCATATATTGTAGGGCAAGTTGCTGCTGATTGACATCATAAGCGGCTCTAGCCTTGGCCAGTTCTGTTTCGTATCCATACTTTTGAAGTTCTAGTTGGCCGTATAGGTCGGCTTGGATTGATGCTTTGAGATATTCTTGTTGGTTCTTGGCATCAATGTAACTGCCACCACTCCAGCCCATCTTCTCGATGTTCTGGTTTTGCTGATACGACAGCATTGTGTAGTCGGTATTGGCGGAGTTGGCGTTCTTTTCGATGTTCTGTCTGGATTGTAACTGAGCCTGTTCAGCCTCGGTTAGATTTTGTTTGAGGACAAGATCGGCCATTTGTTTCGCATCTTTCTCATATTGAGGAGTCATCCAGTCCTCTGGCAGAATAGATGCTGCAACATTTTGTGGCGCGACAACAGTAGTTGAGTCGTCTTGAGTGTCTGTTGTTGTGGGGGTTTCAGTGGTTCCTCCCGCATCATCAAGAAGCGCATAGTCTTGCTTTGGTTTGACTACCGGAGAAACGGTGGCCGAATCTATTGTTGTAGCGTTTTGGTTTGTGTTTACATTAGCATCGGCTTCTGTGTCTAATAAAGTATTAGTGTTCTTAATAGCCATTATGCTTTACCTCCACTTAAAAGTGCCATGATATCTTCATTTCCGTTGGCCTCGCCTTCTGGTGTGGCTTCGCCTTCTACTGCTGGTGCAGCGGTTGGAGCAGCAACTTCTTCAGGAAGCATTTGCCCCTCTGGCTTAGCGATAAAGCGATCATCCTTAATGTCGTATTTCTCTGCATCTTTGGGAGGAACCTTTGCGTTGGCGGGATCAGTAATCTTATTGATAGATTCCCTATCGGAATCAGACAGACCTTCGGTTAGTTCTTCTTTGGATTTGCGTTTTGGTTTATCGAACTCATCCGTGTCTGGATTGTATCCTTTATCAATGGCATCTTTAAGATTCATCTTGCCATGTTTCTTGGAAACAAAGAAAAACTTTGACGGGTTCTTCATGATGTCAGCAAACATTTCGTCTGAATATGGGCCGGTCATTTCAATGCCGGATTTTGGCTTATATTCAACTGACGGTTCGGCGTTTTTTTCGCCATCGGTTGGTTCCTCGTCAAATAAAAAGGTTCCGTCTCCCATGTTTTGGGAGTTGATTGTGTCAAACAATTCAGGAGTCATCGCCGGAGCTTTATCCTTTTTGGTGTCAGCGCCAGGTGTTTCGGGGACGCTAAGATCCTCAATCAATTTATCTTTTGCCATTTCCATTATTCCTTACATTGCTTATTATAGCATTTTTCCGTGATATAATAAGAATATGAATAAATTAATAACAGAAGGTTTGAGTGCCATAAAAGAACTTTCGCTTCAGAAAGTAAAAGAACAACTGGTAACAGGCAAGATTCATCCAACAGCATATGAGTCTTTGGCTGGCCACGAGCAACTATATGTGAAGCTTGTTGTTTTCGAACGACGCTCTCCAGAAATGGCGTGCAAGATTGTTGCAGATAAAATATGCGTGATTGATCCGTCGTTGAAAATCACTGCGGAAGAACTGCGAATGCGCTATATGCTGGACACAAGAATTAAACAGGCAATTAGTGAATTGCTAAATGCCCAGGATATTGAGTCGTCTCTCTTAATTCAAAGTCAAGCTCAGTTAGCACAAGAAGTGATTACCGGGCTTATGTTAAATAGCGAATCAGAAGAGATTAGGCTTCGTGCTGCTGGCGAGATAATGAAGTATGCCGCTTCTGATTATAAGGATAAGCGTTCAAAGACGCACATTGAAAAGCAAACTACTAATATCGACGCTAAAGTTGTCTGGGAGATTAAGGCGTTTGATAAAACAGAAGCCTTGCCCGATCAACGTGTGATTGATGCAACAATAGCAACTGAGAAAAAGTATTTAACTGATGCGCCGTTGCCAGAGAAAGAAGAAAACGACACCTCGTTAAAGATGTCGTTCGATGAGCCTGAAGATGAAGACGGTTATGTTGAGGATCCTTTGGAAGATGAAGTCGAATGAGACTTCATTTTTCTTCTTATTTCTTCTTGTATCTGCTGGAACGATAATTCGTAATTGGCAAACGCTTTGACTTGATTGCCTCGTGATAAACAGAAAGCCTTGTATTGTTCATATAAAACTTCTGCGTTCCATTTATCAACATTGCGTTCTTGAATTTGGCCGCCGTCGATTTGGTCTTTGATAAATTGACGCACTGTATCAGAGTATAACTTATAGTAGTCAATTTCGTGTTGAACAACGGCTGGTATCGTGAACTCGTTTGTCTTATAGAACACTTCGTAGAATGCTCTGACGGCACGATTGGCCGTATAGTCGATGTTCTCTTGCGTCATTAGTTTCTCATAGAACTTCTTGCCATCTCCGCGGCTTATTCCCGAGAGGTCGGCTTTCATAGGAATAACAATGAAGCGTCTGTAAAATCCGTGTGTGTTGTCACTGGTGCGTGGAAGTTTATTACAACCGAACCACATCGTGGCATATACAGGTTTGACATAGGCGTCTTTGTTCTTCTTTTCAATCGTTATATCATCACCAGCGATGACAGATTTCATATAGTCACTGTCTTCAGTATTGCTGGATGAGATGTCTGGTGCGATTGACACAAGCTTCTTCTCAAGTAGGCTCGGTCTGAAGTTGTTAGATAGATCCTTGAACGAAACGTTGGTGGCGTTTTCTTTTCCAACAACATTCTTAATTAAATCAAACATGGTAGATTTGCCGTTTTGTCCTACGCCGTAGCATAGGAATGCCACTTGGAATCTGCTGCTGCGGAACATTGAATAGCCAATAGCCTCATACATTAGTTTGACGACATCTTTATCGTGGCAAGAGATAACGTCAAAGAAGTTATCAACGAAAGGATTGGGCTTGAGAGCAGAATCCATATAGAACGTGGCATTGATTTGGTTTGTTTCAAGAACAGTTGGATCAAGGTCAGACTTGAACTTGAGATCGGTTAGATTGAACAGTCCGTTTTTGAACAAAACGTTAAATTCTTCTTTGTTGAATTCAACTCTGCTTACGTAGGTAATGCGTCTTATTGTCTCCATTACCTCGTCGATTTGAGGAGTCTTAAGGAACGGCAACAAGACATTAATAATAGACTTCAAGTGCTTGTCGTCGTTGATATAGACTTTCTTTAGTTCGTCGTAGTAGTAGAGATTGTTATCCGAAGCATCATATTTGATGTAGTGCTTATTTATAAAGTGGTGAGCGATGACGTCATATAGAATGGTTCCGTCGCTGACAAAGGATTTGTCGATAACAAGATCGCTATTAAACATCTCTGTTATTTCTTCGTCAGTAAGTGGATCTTCGCAGTAGATGATATTAATTGCGTTGATTATATTGCAGACGTCCTCATAGGTAGGGACGATGTTTTTAATTTTAGTGATGATGCGAGAGAAGTGCTGCTGTGTGTCGGATTTGATTGGATATGTTTCTTCGAGATTGGTAAACGATTTGTTAACAATCGGCTTAAATTCAAAAGGAATATTATCTATCTCGCCAACTCTGACGGCGTATATTTCGTCTATGTGATTGAGCAAGAAAGAAGTATTGGTGCTTGATTTATAAGGGAGAACAATAAATGGCTTAACCTTTTCGGTTCTTACTGTAACCGAGGCATTGGTTAAGACGTTGGTTGTATATTCATTTAGGGATTTGAGATCGCTAGTTTTTTTGAATACGCATTGATACACGCCTTTCATCTTAAGAATGTAGGCGTTGATTGATCTTGTTTTGGCAATGGAATCAACTAAGCGTGAGTCCTTTGTCGTGACTAAGATTAGATGCTCTGGAAGTTCGTAAGCGATTTCGAGATCTGGAATATCATTTGCTTTGATTAGAGCAGTGAGATCATAGAACGAGAGATAGCGTCTCTTTTTTGTGATTAGATATTCTGTGTGAGAGAAGTAGACTTTATCATTGAACGGATTCATGCGTTGGTTAAAATCAAAAAACCTAAGCATACTTACCTCCTCTCCGCATTCGCTATCAATTGTAAGACTTCCGTTAGTGATTCGCAAACTCCAACGACAACGTTTTCTTTGCCGTGAAGCTTGATATCATCTAGGACTATCTCTTGTAGTAGCCTCGCTTCCTCGCCTGGCCGCTTTAGTTCTATGGCAAAGGAGCGTCCGTGATACCATCCGATGATATCTGGCGCCCCGTTATCATTAGTCCTTTGTATTTTGAACCACCTTCCGCCAAGAAGTTTAAGACGAGAGAGAATCTCCGATTGGATATCTCTCTCGTGCGTTGGTAATCTTTCCCGCTTAGAACGGGAGATCGTCTTCGTTGACATCGACGCTGGCTTTCGCATTTTCGGGGTTCGATGTCTTGGCAGGTGTGGCGGCGGTTTCTTTCTTCAACGTCCCAACCATGTTTTCAATCAACGCTTCGTTGTATTTCTTATAGTTGAGGTTCTGGTATTTGTCGCCCTTTGACGGAACTAAGTCGATGAGGACATAACGTCCTACGAGTTGCCCGAGGTCGAAAGCGTCGTTCTCTTTAGCGATCGGTTCTCCGATGGCTTCGCGAAGTGCGGCATACTTCCAGTTCATCTTGGCATCAGGATCAAAGGTGACGAAGTCTTTTTGCGTCGCACCCTTCTTGGTGCCGGAAACGATTTCGAGTTGGAGAACGATGGTTTGGTCATCTTCTTTTGAGAAGTCCCAATCTTTGATTAAGGCGAGAACGCCCTTCTCTTCAATGACGGTGTTTCGTGCGTAGTCTGCGATTGAACCTCTGACGATGAATGATTTTGACATATTGATTACCTAAATTTCCTTTCGATTTTGATTTTTTCAATATTGTGATTGTAGGCGTGCGAGTTAGATCTGATGGCCATGTGGATGTTGGCGATTTGTGCGCCGATAATCCCCTTGGTGTAGAGGAATCGTGAGATGTCGCTGGCCGTGGCGTGGTAACTTACCTTGCCGTTAGGAGCGGTGACACGATAGATTGGTTTTTCGTCGACGATACTTTCGATGATGCGTGCGAATTGGCGGACGGCTTCGTCGCTGACATCTTCACCTAGAGAAACTTCGATTCGAAAGTGGTCTTTGATTTCCTTAAACTTTTCTGTTCTCATTCCTTCTTCTCCGTTTCTGCCTCAACTTTTTCGACTGGCGGAGTTACCGGTTTGCTTAAGGCTTTTAGAATGGTAGTGGCTTGAGCTCTAGTGAACTGATCGTATGAGGTCACCTTGTAACTAGCAAGTGCTTTGTCCAGACGAGCCTTAGTCTTTTCGTCTTTGGCCAAGATTTGAATGGCATTCAATTGCTCGGGGCCAATCACTATTGACGGATCAGCAGTAGAACCAGCGACGGATGTTATCTCGCCTGTTTTCTTATCGATTTTGGCGTGAGCCGGAGATTCGGCGTCTTCTTCGAACTGTAAGTCGCCTGTTTCGTATAGGCTCAAACCTAGCCCAGTGATGATTGACAATGCTTTGGCGGACGCGCGTTGTAATGCCTTGTTGATGATGTTGGCGTCCATCTTCATTTCTTTGGTTTTACCAGAGTTGAGAGTGAAGGGACGTCCAGTAAACGATACTGGATCGAACATCATGTCTTGAACAGGATATTCTTCGATGATTTCTTTGCCCATGAACTTGACACGAACCTTAACGAAGTAGCAGGCATCGTCAGTGCCGGTTTCGTTTATCCGTCCGTTATAGAATAGGAACGAACCATCGCTGGTGCGAACTTTCTCTATTTCGAATGACGGATCTTGCTGTGTTGCCATGCGAATCAGAACCGCCCAAGGAATATAAGATACGGATGCGCGCGAGGTTTCACGTTTCTTTAAGAACTCTTTAAGTTCCTTTCCTTGTTCGCTGGTGTTTCGGTAATTAGCCGTAAACGTTTCCAGATAGTCTTTGGCAATAACTGACTTAACTTCTTCCATAGAATCCTCCTTCTAGTGAGGGCATTTCCCTCTACCTATATTATACCACTATGTAAACACTTGTCAATTATATAATATACATATCTTTATTTAATCTCGTGCGCGCGTATGCTTTGCTTTTTGGAACTTTTTTTCGTTACTTTATATACTTATATATAAAATAACGATTCGTGTTCTAAAAAAGTAGGACGTATACGCGCCTACTCTGAGGGCTTAAAGTGAGTTTTCTTGATTTCTTTAACCAAATGATCCTGGCCGCCGGTCATTTCCATGGTGCAAAGGTTCTGGAAAGCGCAGTAATCGCAGAGAGGGCCTAAGACTCGATAAGGAATCTTGTTTTCGATTGCTCTGATGACGGAGAGATTCTCTTCATAGATGTTTGATCTGAGCTGCTTATTGACTGGGACTGTAATGCGATTGAATAGAGGATGACCGCGTTCTTTGAGTTGCTTAAGAATGATTTGATACTCTTCGTCGAGATCCAAGCCGAGCATATCGAGCGCATCTTTGTAGTCTTCATATTTGACGAAGGCTAGTTTGCGAGTGTCCTTACTTGGCTTGCCATTATTAAGATAAGGAACAGGATCAAGGCGATGGATCAAAACCTCATCGATTTCGGTGAAATGGTTTTCGATTAGATAATCATTTTCGAGAATGTAACTATATAAGTTGAGCTGGCGATTTTGGACAACGCCGGGCAACGTGTATTTAAGTTTATTGATGGTGGTCTTATAGTCGCGAACATAGACGTGTTCGTGTCGACGATAGACCTTGTCGAACATACCGGAGATGACATCGTCATTGGCGGTAAGGTGTTCGAACTTTTCTTCGACGAACAATACTTCATCGTGCGCGTCTCTATCACTATAGAGATGCAGGTATTCGTTGACGATAACTTCTAATGTGTTCTCGTCGCAGTTAGGTAAGAATCCGCGGCGGACGATGGAGGCGAACTCATCAACGTATTCCTTATAAGGTTCAAAATTAGTTACTGCTTCCAGGGAACTGTGGAAAAGTTTTCCGACAGTTTGGTGAATGCTATCTTCAATCGGATTCAGGTCCTGATTGTATTGATAGTCATACGCCTTCGGGCACTTTTTGAAACTTTCAATTTTGGAATGAGAATATCTACCCATACTAGATACTTCCTTTCATATTACTTTTCGATGTCTTCGACCTTTAGAGATTTTAAGACTTCTTCTTTTATGGCGACTTCTTTGCCCTTCATCATATACGGCGCGATGTGTTGACCACACCGATGACAGTAACGAATCGTGACGATGTTAAATTTGAACAGGTTGTTGCAGCGCGGACAGCGGAAGCCACCGGTTTTATCTGGAGTTAGTTCAATGATTGGCTCTTTATCTTTGGTCATGGATGATCTCCTAATTAATCTTCGTCCTTGTCGCCACGATTTTTCTCGAAGTATTCTTTGATGATATCGTTGGCTAAAAGGGACATGGACCAGTCCTTGTGCATCGACATTTGTTTTAGGCGACCGAAAGTCACGACGTCGAGTCTAACATGTAGACTGACGTGATCAATCGCTTTCGATTGTCGACTTGATTTTTTGTTGGACATGAGCCTACTCCTTTTTTTCGGTTGGTTTTTCTGGTGCCGGATTGACATAGTCAGAAACGGCCTTATTAAGCTATTTCCACACCTATATTATACCGCTATGATTTAAGATTACAACTTCTTTTTTGACATATCGACAAAGTGACGGAAAGTTTCGTCATTGTAGTTCTTCTTTTTGACGGCTACATTTTTATACATATCTCTATCAAGAGGAGAACCGAAGTAAAAATATTCTTGTTGTTCTTTAGTTTGGCCACGTCGATGGACACGACCACGGCCCTGCTTTAGATCGATCCAGGCATCGGGGATACTGAACCAGTGAATAGTCTGTGTTCGCTCAAGGTTAAGCCCAACGCCACCAGATGCTGGCTTAATGATTAGATAATCAAATACTCCTGCTTTGAAGTCTTTGATTATTTCATCTCGTTTCTTTCTATCCATCTTAAGAACGGATCGATAAGTTAATCCGAGTTCTTCCATAAGCTCGGCAACGATGCGGTTATCTTCGTCAAAGAAGGTAAAGATTATGGCAGAATCGAATGTGCGAGTTAAGAACACCTTACGCAATTCGTCTATCTTGATAGTGTTTATTCGATGAGCCACCTTCGTTGTTTTCCAATCTTCGATGTCGTCATCGGGATTGGAGACTGTGGTTTCATAGGCAAATCCATTGGTAATCTCTCGGAGAAACATACGCAAGTTTGCGGAGTTGCTGCCAGCAAAAAGAATGCCGTCGTGAATAAGGATATTGTCGCGGATCATCTTCTTGTATTCATCGAGCGATTCTTTTTTGTATGGTTCGCAAATGATTGGCTCCTTCATTACCGGTATTTTCAATACGTCATCGGCGACACACGAGATAGACAGCTGCGAGATGGTCTTATTTATTTCACCAATCAGTGTGGGGATTTCCTTTTTAGGGTGGCCATAATCGTCAAGATACCAATAGCGTTTTATGAATGCGCCCCTGCCTTTTGGGTTTAGTATAAGCGTGGACAGCAGTCCGAACTGACAGAAGATTTCGAACTTGGTTTTGTCTTGAGGAGTGGCCGTCATAATAAAAGAGTATGGAGTGTTGTTAGTCATTATCTTACGAAGATCGTAATGGCGTAGCGAGGATTGATTCTTAGCGGAATTAGATTCATCCAAGATTATGATGTGAAAGTTAATGCCTTCTTGTTTATAGACCATATCGTAAGAACAAACGACAATCGTATTTCTAGTCCTGATTTCGTCTGGTAGATTTTCAATCGCTTCGGAAAACTGAGCGACGATGCTTGATCGAGTGACTATAAGCACGTTCAATCCAGACTTGTTTATAAGACGGTTGTATATATATTGAACAGCAAGAACAGTCTTGCCGGTGCCAGTGTCGAAGAATATACCAAGTCGTTTGCGATTAAGCATTTCGACAACGGCGGCCTTCTGGAATAGTTCGAGGTCGTAGCAAGGCAGCCATAAACAGTCATCGACTTGTTCCGTTTCAGGAACATAAAAGTGGAAGTCAGCGTAAGCGCCGAGCTGCTTGAGTAGTTCTGGAGTATATGGTTCGCCACACGATTTTATGTATGGCCATTCTTTTTTGAATCTTTCTAGACTTGCAGGGCAAGGAATGATCGAAGATATCCCGGTCTTAAGTTCTGTTTCTTCGGTGGCCCAGTCGTCAGCGAATACGACTTTCTCGAACACGAGTCTTCCGTTTAATAAAAACAAAGTGGTATATCCTCCTATACCACTATTATACCGCTGATGAGTTTGATGTCAAGTATCAAAGTTTAACTTGATAGTCAACGACACGATAAACAACGCCGTCTTTTTTATAGAAGACGTTCAGTATTTTTTTGACTCTGAAGTTTTTAGGAGTAAATGTTTCGTCGTTGTTCTCGGGGGTTGGATCCCATTCTTCGCGGTAAGCAAGAGGTAACAGTTCTGGTATTTTAATATACCTGGATAACTGTTCGTATACCATGTTTTGGTTGTGGTTGTAGATTCTTGTCTTAACAATATAACTTCCATATTTGTGAAGCAAAGGATATGTGAAAGTGATAGTTGAATCATCGATATAGCGTAGGTCGCTTACAGCGATGCTAGAGCGGCCCGCTCCTTCGCTAGAAATGAATTGGCGAATTGTGAATTTGTTTAATATTTTGTCTTCTTCGTCAAGAAGCAGCGGTATTTGGACGGTTGAAATAAGACCTTCGTCGTAAAGGTTTGCGACCGACACTATCGGAGTCGGGATTGTTTTTGCTTTTAAGAATAGAAGTTCGCTCTTCCAAGAAAATATAGAAGCATATGAGTTAAGCGTCACAATGTAGCAAGACACTCCTTGTGCCAAGGCTGGAGCATCGTAATCAAAAGCAATGATCTCGTCGTTCACTAAAAGCTTGTCTGTATATCTTGGAACTGTTGGAAGTGAATGCGTGTAGAAATATGTTGAATCAAGCAACTCAATATTCTGGCCAACCAACAAGTAGAACTGAAGTTTCTTGTTGGGTTCAGATGAAGAAATCTCTTTGATGGTTCTAATAAAAATGCGAACCTTCAAAAATGATATGGATATTTTCTCAATACGGAAATCAATCATGGTCTATTTGCAAAACTAATGCGCCATCAGGAGTGCTTTGCTTTGCAGCCTCTGTTTCCGCGTTGTCAGAAGTGAATATGAAACGATCTTTGAATTCTTGTAGATCGTCAGCCACAACTTTTAAGTCTGATTTGGTGGCCAGTTCGTCGGCTGCCTGGGTGGAAAAATTTACGACAGCGGGCCGTTGCCCGAATATTGTTTCGCTGGTGACATAAAGATTTGATACGGTTTCATTGAATAGGCCTGACGTATTAAGGATTATTGCTCTTGGGCGATCAAGTTGTCCGTATATGAAACGGAACAAGACGCTGCGGTTGGGGACAATATCACCAATTGACGCAGGAGTCATGGCGCCAGTGTTACTTTCTTTATAGATGTCAAATTCTTGGATAGTAGATAGACCTTCGTCTGTGGTTTGCGTGAAACGCAAAACGTTTTTAGAAACGCCTTCTTCATATTCAATGCTCGCTTCTTTTGGAATCATTAAAAGTAAGTGAGGATATAATGTCGAGAACGCACCGATGTTGATTGAATATATGCCATCTGCGAATGTGTTTAGAGTCCCTGTGTTTACTTGTGTATAGATTCTTGGAATGAACCGTTTGTGTTCTTCCATTTGGCGTTCTTGTATCTTGAGTCTAATAACCACATCACGGAAAAAGTTGGCAATATGCGTGGTATTCCCAGCAGTAATTGCTTGAGTTAAATATTCAAGTTGTTCATTGATGGCGTTAAGATCGCCTATCATTAAGATTTCTTCATCTGCCATTTTGGTTTCCTACCTTTCAGCATCTCTTTCAGCATCTCTTTCATCCAACGCTTCTCGTAGCTCTGTCTTGTGTATTTCTTTTGCTTCATAGTAATCATAGTAGTTTAAGAATAATTTAACGATACAGTTTGCTATGAAAAGAAAACCGGCGTTAACGAACAGAGTTACGCCAAGGCCGTTGATGAATCCATGAAGGAAGGAGTTTAAGAAAAAGAAAACTGATATAAGCAGTGCTGGCATTAGCAATCCTTTTATAAAATAAAACACTTGCTTCGTGATTCCGAATGGCATGGAGGCCAATCGGTCTTTAATGTATTTAACTCCGTTGGTTACTACTAAGGTTACTGTAATTATTAATGAGAGGCCGAAAGACGTTCTGCTTATATTACTATGAAGTATTGCGTGACTATCAAATATAATAGAATCTAGTGCCGACGGATCTAATGAGATGGTCGGTACATAGAAATATGTGAAAATAAGTGGAGCGGCAAGCGCAACGATTAAGTAAAGAATTTCAAAGAGCAATTTTTGCCCTCTAATCTTTATTAATTTCTTGCGATAAGATTGCATTAGCGATTTCTCTCAATCCATCAATTTTAGAAGTAGTCTCTTCTTTTATGGCGGTAATGGTGGCAATGGCTTCTTCCTTTTTAGCCATAAATTTTTCTTTCGCTAAAGCGACAGTTTGAATAACGCTTTCGTGAATCTTTAAGCCAAAGTCTTTTCGCATTAGATCAACCATGGCTCCAGCTTTTTCTTTAACTTCTGCTGGAAGCCCTTTGGATGTCTGCATTAGCAGTGAGAGCATTTCAACCAAGGTAAAGTTGATACCTTTAAGGTCGATGACTGTTTGTATCAGTGCGTCGATCTGCTCGTCCTTAGCTTCTAAGGCCGCTTGTTTTTTGATGGCCCTAGTTTTGAGAGTTGTGATGAGCAACGTTGTGAGGCCGACGCCGGTTCCGCTAGTCAGCCAGAAGATTAAACTTTGAGCCCATGAAGGCAGTGATTGTAACCAATCCATTTTGGTTTCCTCCTATTAATAATTCAAAAGTTCGGAATCGTTTTTATTCCAAACAGAGACGTTCAACGAATCTAATTTTGACTTGTCGATATTGTTTTCGATGAACCAGCCATCGATCAAAACAGAAACGTCGAGTTTTTTAGGATCGCCGTTGTATTCTTTAGAAAAGTCGTATGACTTCCTGACTTCGTCTTCTCTGATGGTGATGTTGATGTTCACCCTAAACGTTTGTGTGTTTGCCATGGTTGTTCTCCTTGCTCAATTATAGCACATCGGTGTTTTGGATTTCCTCGAGTTTTTTCTCAAGGTCTTCTAAACGCTTGTTGTATCCTTCAAGTAATTCAACAAGCACATTTAGTCTGACTCTATCATATTGCATGAAGTCAGCGAAGTCAGTAATCTTAAGTTCGAGAACTCCGTTGTTGTCAGGAGTCTTGCCGTTAAGATATTGAATCGCTTTGTTGTATAGTTTGACAGCGACAATTTTGCCGGTAGATCCAACCATTAAGACTTCTCCAGGACGCCCTTTTATTTCTGATTGCTTAAAGTTGATACCGGCAGTTTTAATTTCGCGGAGTTCCATTTCAAGTTGTGCTAATTTGATGGCGGTTCTATCGCCGGAGATTCTTATAAACTTCTGCCAATCAGTAATCGTGACACGATTGCTTCTAACAAATTCGTTGGAACTTGTGACAAAAATTAAGCACACCTCAGGTGGTTGCGAGATTCCTCTGCAGTCTGGAGTAACTTGTGGAATACCTTCGATGAAGTATTGAGTCGGTTGTTTGCCTACCGGCAATATTTCAACAAGCGTGATTGAACTGGTGCCAACGCCTTCAATCAAAATATACGGGAGATTATCTTCCCGGTATTCGATGACTCGATCCTTTACTATTTTAATCATGATATCTCCTCCTATGGTGATATGACGAATGGCGTTAATGCGACTTTGTATCCCTGGGCCAAATCATAATCTGTTATTGGTGCTGATGTGACTGATAGATAGAAGTCCTTGTAGCTAAGCCCTTCTAGTCCAGAGCGTTCAACAACACCACTCGTGCTAGATATGTTTTTGCCCAATGTTTCTGCTTGACCAAGAACATTAAATATGGTATCGCCAACATTTGATGCGCCACCGTCTCTTGTAATAACATATTTTACGCATAGCCTTGATGTTGGAGTAATGCTGGATGTATTGGCTAAATCAACTCTGAACTTATATTCTTCGGTTCCATTTGATCCGCCAAAGACGCCAATTGAAAGCGGGAATTCTCTGCTGCTTGGCTGGAAATACGCTGCATCAATATGCATAAGACGACTTTCGGTTCCGATAAGTCCCCATTGAAACAGTCCGCTTTGCTCTGTCCATGTTTTTTTAGAAGTCGTTATAAGACCTATGTATTTAGATCTAACTGGCATCACATAAGTCAATGTTCGTGCGCTGTTTTGTGGGACGCAATAGTCGGAGAGGAGCGTAGAATAGAGCGCGCTTCCAACGTCGCGAATAAAGATGCTCGACACGCTTTGGCCCACTAACTCAAATATATCGACAGATTCTCCAACCACTTTATTGTTAGGAAGTAGTGTCGAGTTATATGAAGTGGCTGTGGTTGTTGCCGCTGTTCCAAAGTCGACATACTTTCTTCCGCTTGGCGTGGTGCCGGTATTAACTGAGCTAATGTAACTGATGGTGATTGCGTGTTTGCTGAAGACAGCGGTTCCGCCGACGTCTTTAACGACGTTCAAATCTGTTCCGTTATATATTACTTGTTTAGCATACAGCGTTGAGCCGAAAGAAATGATACTAGGCATTTTATGCTCCTGTGTCGATGGTTAATACGCCGTCTTCATACGAGAATGTTGCTCCGGCAACGCCTTGAGGGCCATGAACGGCGATTATATCATATTGCGGAGATAATTCGCTGCTATCATCAGATAGTGTGATAATAGATCTGCGCCAGAGATATTTGTTGGTCGTTGACATAGCGGCCATTGCTGTGTCTAAAGATGTCCAGCCAGACGAAGGCTGCGAAGTGGATGACGACTCTTTGTATGTGCTGGTGATTGCTGTAATGTATTTGCCAGTCGGACCGGTAGGCCCTTCTGGACCGATTGAACCAGTTTCACCTTGCTCTCCGTCTGATCCAGCAGGACCAGTAATATCGGCGAGTGGAATAAGATCAATCCAAGATGAGTCTCCAATATATCTATATTGAACGTGTGCAGAAGAAACATTGAACTCAACATTTCTTCCATCAGTTCCAGTAATAGAAGCAACGCTTACAATTGTTGCCCAAGTTCCGTCCTTTAATCGCCATTGAATATTTCCATCATTAACAGCTATTTCGACTTCTCTACCATCAGCTCCTGGCTGACCTTGGATTTGGCCAACGTTTGTGAATCCGTGGTATGTGTCGCCAACGGCCACAGGCTCACTGATGACGTCATTTTGTGCGTCAGTGAATACCCAAAGATATGCTGGAGTTCCAATCATGTATCCATCGCCTAGAATTTGGTCTGAAGATGGTAGTCCGGAATACGAAACGAATGTTCCTTTAATTGTAACAGATGTTCCTGGGCTTCCAGCTTCTCCGGCAGGACCTTTGATGACGGATTCGTGAACAAGGTTGCTCCAGTTTGTTCCGTCAGTTGAATATTGCAGGTAATTGGAATTGTATCTAAATTGTGGAATGGGGCCAATAGAACCTTGAGGCCCTTTTAGATTGGCGATTGTTATTACATTGATTAAGGCAGGATTAGAATTATCAACATAATAAACCAGTCCGAGATTTGAGCTTGGATCAGCGATGTAGTCGCCGGCTTGAATGCGTCCAGACAATGAGAACGATTCGAAGTATGAACTAGACACATCCGTAATGATTCCGAACGGAGCTGATGATAACTTTTTATCGTTGCCAATCTCATTCCACGCTTCTGTTTTGTATCTAAACAATAATGAGCCACGTGTGCCAGTTGCGCCTGTTTGTCCGGTGTCGCCTTTTATTCCTTGAATGCCCTGAGTTCCTTGGGTTCCTTGGGGGCCGCTTAATCTTCCTAAGCAAATGAACTGTGCTTCTTTATTAACGCAAGCATAGACATAGTCTACATTAAGACTGAGTTGCCCGGCATAATCGACAGGGATTGTGGCCGTGAAATAATCCGGCAATGAGTTTATGTTTTCGTTTAGATAACTGCGCAACGCTTCTTTTGTTTCGAACCTTCCAATCGGTTGAAGTCCCTTACCATGCAGGATAGATACAGGAGGAATATTGTTGATGACTTCGGTTTGGACACTCCAGTCAATATCAAATCCTGATTGGTCTTCCTTTTCTGTAATTGTTGGGACTAGAACAGTTGGCTCAATTGGAATTAGATAAAAGTTAAACTCGGTTGGATCATAATCGCCATTGTTATATTGAGTAACAAGCATGTCGTTTGTTATAGTGCCGGCAAATATTGGTTGATTATCAACCACTTTGCTTCCTGTAACTACGACAACAAACTTTGCGTTGTCATTGTTTGCACGACTGAGTTGCGAGAAGAATGTGCTGGCATCGTTTTCATTAAAGTCCATATCCGAATAGAACTTATGGACGTAAGCTCCACGACCTTGCGGGCCAGTTGGGCCAACAGGACCGCGAGCAGGGATACTTGTATTTGTTTGGTTAATCCAAATCGTGTAGTGATTTGGGTCTGTATCAGCACCAGAATCTACTTGATAGCGTTTGCCAGCTTGGTCAAGAATTGCGTATGTGACTGCAAAGTCACTGACGACTTCATAGTTACCAACGAAACCACCTTGGTCATTTCCATCCAACTTAGGAGCATAAAGTTTATTGTTATATAGATAAGCAGTTTGCATAAATGCTTCGCATGCCAACTCTGATGTGCCTAAAGCGACATCGTCAAGAGTGGCTGGATCTTCTTCTGATGCTTGAAGACGAATAACTTTGCCCGGCAATCCGCGCGGACCTGTCGCCCCTTGTGTTCCAATCCCCTCTGCGATAACGCCAGTAGACGCTCCGTTAACAGTCCAGTATCCAGATGCGTTGATGGCGATTGTTGGCATAACCATTTCTGAATTTGGTGCGGTCAATCTTATGAGCGTTCCGGTTCCATCCACTACATCATATTTAACGATAGGACTATTGATGTTGAGTAGAACTTGTCCTTCAATTAAAGGCCTGGCATCAATTTCACCAGTGTCACCATAGAATACTGAGAACGTCACAGGAGTCATAGTAGTTCTTGATGCGGCGATAACGCCTGAATTTTTAATTCGACGATACAGGTCTAGCGTCTCAAAGATGCCTGGTTGTGCTTCAATCTTTTCGGAAAAGTTTTCTATAAAGTCTGTGAGGATCCTTTGGTTAACTTGGTTTTGCTCATTAGACCTTTCAAGCAACTGTGCTGTTTCGGCGTTCAAAGACTCCATATTGTTGTATGCATCAATGATCTTGTTAATCTTTTCCGCGGAGATATTCTCGTGCGGCTTAATTTTTGCTATTGGCATTTAAGTTTTCTCCCATCGTTGTTCGGCTTTTCCATATTTAATTTTAGCACAAAAAGAAACGATATACAGATATTCTTGGAATAATCAAAACGCATAGCGTTTAACTATGCGTTCTATTTGACCTTTTTCTTGGGAAGAAGTTTGCGGATTTCATCTTGAAGTTTTAGATCCTTGGGGAAAAACCATTTGGCGAACACGATGCCGAGCGGCACGGTGATTAACTTCTCGGCTGTCCACGGCATATATAACATCGCAACATAGGCACCACATACCGTTTTGAGCCAGCCGATGTTATAACGAATTCCGATACCAAGTCCGGCATACCAGATGCCATTGAATAACATCCACGCAATCCCGAACGATAAAAGGAACTTCCAATTGATTAGTAGTTTCAGGAAGTTTTTGGTCCAAGTCCATAGTTTATTCAGGAACAGCTTCATAAGAAATAATGGTGGTCATAACATTGTCTTTGAAACAGCCATAAAGACCATCATTAAAATAGTCGGTAAGCAGTGCGATGATGTGGTCCTTTGGAGAGACAACGGTGCGTGTGTTGGTTTGTCCGGTATCCAAATGTTCATTTAAGATAAAAATTACGCGATTTTCTTCGTTGGGAGTTAGCGTGTTGATAAAACTTATCAGTTCTTGTTTGGTCATGTTAATACCTCATTATGCTGGTGCCATGTATAGCGATATGACGGCACTGGAACTTTTGCCAGTTGCCGTTGCGGTGGTATACCAAGTGCCACCATCCATCTTTTGCATTATTGTTCCATTGATGGTGGCATTATAAGCACAGGTTCCATAAGAGTTAGCTGGTGGTGTTGTGTCGATATCACACTTGATGTCGGCCGTGGTTGTATCTTTATTAGTTATCCGGGCCGTCCAAGTTAACGATTGGGTTGAATACGAAAGTGTCGGCGAAGTCGTTGGACTTAACACGGTTACTGGTTGGCTGGCAACTACTCCGGGGATTGGCATATCATTACCTATGATTTGAGGGCGCCAAACAAAATCCAATAGTCATATGTCGCATCTCGGGCATATAGTTTCATAGTGGCGACACAATACTGGGTATCGATTTTGCGTTTGGCTCCAGTGCTATAAAGAAAAGTGTTGGCGGCCTGAGCAAATTGGACGGTGTAGGAGGATGATGATATCTGAACAAATGATATTTCATCCCCCACATTAAAGACATTACGAGTCGTATTGATGGTTGTCGTTCCGGCATAAGTGCATTGACAGAACTTATTACGATACGCGGTAGTCGGCGTAAGCGAGGAAGTAGATACTGTAGTCCCAATTTGATAGGCGTTGTGGTAATCGATTTCGGCATTGACGAAAGCCGTTGACGCAATTTGAGTCGTATTGGTTCCAGCCGCGGCAGTAGGTGCCGTCGGCGTTGAAGTAAGTGCAGCACTGGTGAACATCGTGGCTTTGCTTTCGTTGGTCACGTT
>Ga0172375_10000969_pt1 | contig 46566 bp, 44 predicted proteins | sample LakKiv1m_FD_114537 | JGI IMG/M metagenome (GOLD analysis project Ga0172375, IMG submission 114537) | Freshwater microbial communities from Kabuno Bay, South-Kivu, Congo - kab_092012_11.1m | ecosystem: Environmental > Aquatic > Freshwater > Lake | place: Democratic Republic of the Congo... | reverse complement strand
GTCGTAAGCGTTTGGTCTGCCGCACTTCACGCAGCCGAGCTGCTCCTCCTCTAACCCAATGCCCAATTGGCCAATTATCCGCCTTCGCCCTATGGACAAGGGCAGGGCGGGTCTGTATACTCCGAATCCTGTGTTTGCCTTGAATCGGCGGTCAGTGTCGAAAGGTTTTTCGGGAGAGCATATGCGACGGCGACCACCAGTGGGGTTCGGCATGAGGGTGTTGTCCGCGATCTGCCTGGCCTGCCTGTGTCTTACGGCCGGATGGGCCGTTGGGCAGGAGACAGCGCCGGCAAAACCGAAGGCGGCCAAGCCCCTGGCGAAGCCGGTAAAGAAGGTTGCGAAACCAGCCGTCAGGCCTGCTCCTGAGGTCGCAGCTCCCGAGGCAGTTGCCCCGAGTGTCGCCGAGACCGAGGCATCCGAGATGCCTGCGATCGGGAAGCCGGACAAGAACGCCGAGCTTGCGGCCAACGAGCAGCTGCTGTTGCAGGCACTGCAGCTGAAAGAACAGGCGCTGGCGGATGAACAGAAGAAGAACGAAGAGCTCAAGAAGGAACTTCAGGCGTTGTCCGTGGAAATCGAGCAGCTCCGCGCGGAGGCAAAGACAAACCAGGCCGTGAGCAATTCGGAGAAGGCGACGTTGTCGTACAACCTGGGGTGCATATACAAGGCGGCACGGGAGTATGTTAAGTCGGAGGAGGCCTTCCTTCGCGCGCTTGATTTCGAGCCCAACGACGCGCAGACCCACTACAACCTCGCAATTCTGTACCAGGACGATCTCAAGAACCCCGCAAAGGCGAAGCCTCATTACGAACGTTTTCTTGAACTGGCTCCGGACGACATCGATGCGGATCGGGTCCGTGAGTGGCTGTCCGGCCTGAAGTGACCTGACCGGCATTCAGGCGTGCCGTGGAAGGCACGCCGTGTATCGGGGCGCGTATGACATGAATGCTGGATCCATACCTGCCATAGTCCTTGCCGGCATCATGTTCTATGTCGGGCTGTATCATCTCCTCCTGTACATGCGGCGTGTGCAGCAGCGTCTTGACCTGAACTTCGGGTTGTCCTGCCTTGCAATCGGGTGTTACGACATCTTCTGCGCCGGGCTCTACGGGGCGTCATCCCCGCTGGAGGGGCTGGAATGGCAGCGCCTGCAGGGTATGGCCCTTATTGCCGCCGCGGTGCTGTTCATGTGGTATGTCGCGGATTACACGGCCCTCCGTTCGCGCCGTGGCGTGACCCTGTTTTCGCTGTTCTTCATAATCACATTCATTCCGACGGTGATGAGCCGCGGCCCGCTGTTCTGGCGGCCGGACCTGCCGCTCGTACGGTCCGTTAACCTGCCGTTCGGGATGCATATCACGTACCACGAGGTGACGCCGGGCATCATGTCGGTGCTGCAGATGTTCGTTGCCGTTGCGATGTTCCTCTATCTATTCAGGGTGGTGAAGCTGTACAGCGACAGCGGGAACAGGCGGCGCGCCAGGCCGCTCTTCGCGGCGGTCCTCCTCTTCTTCGCAGCTTTCCTCAACGACGGCGCGGTGATGATGGGAATGTACCCGTTCGTCTACCTGCTTGAGTACGCGTACTTCGGCATTGCCCTCATAATGGCTTTCTCCATGACCCGCACGGTCGGCGAAGCGGTGGCCATGAAGGAAACGCTTCGTGTCAGCGAGGAACGGTTCCGAGCCATCTTCAACAACGCGTCGGCCGGCATCGCTCTTGTAGCCCCCGACGGCCATTTCATCACCGCCAACACGGCAATGTGCCGCGTGTTCGGGCGGACCCAGGAGAATGTCGGCGATGCCACCGTGTTCATGCGGCTGCACCCGGACGACGTGGATGCCACACACGAACGCCACAGGGCCATCCTGAAAGGTGAGACAGAGGGCTACCGCGCCGAGAAACGCTACATGAGGGATGACGGGTCCATCCTGTGGGGCGACATGTCGGTCACTTCCATCCGCCGCTGGGACGGGTGCGTCGACGCCATGACGGCCGTCATGGTCGACATCACCGAGCGCAAGCAGGCCGAGGAAGCGCTCCGGAAACTCAATGAGCAACTTGAGCAGAAGGTTATCGAGCGGACGGCCGAACTGCGCGAGTCGAATATCAGGTTGGAGGCGTCGCTTAAGAAACTGAAGGAGGACGAGGAAGCCGGCCGCATGATCCAGTTCAGCATGTTGCCGCCGGAGATAAGGCGGATCGGGCGCCTTGAGTTCAGCCGTTACCTGTCGCCTTCACTCTACGTAAGCGGCGATTTCCTGGACTATTTCGAGATAGACGCCGAACATACCGGTTTCTACATGGCCGATGTCTCCGGTCACGGCGTTTCCTCCGCTTTCGTGACCGTGATGCTGAAGAGCTTTATGGCGATCGGGCGCGAACTGCACAAGACAGAGGGCGACGCGACGATCCTGAACCCGGACCGGCTGCTGGCCAAGCTTAACGGCGAGATGCTCGAGCAGAACCTGGACAAGTACCTGACGATCTTCTATGGCGTGCTGGATCGCGGTGGCAACCGCCTGGTCTACTGCAATGGCGGGCAGTTCCCGTTCCCGGTTCTGTGCGGGGATGGGTGTGCCAGTGAGGTGAAGGGCAAGGGTCCGCCAGTCGGGTTGTTTGATTTTGCCCGCTACAGCAAGGCAGAATGTACTTTGCCGGATGGGTACAGTGTAGTACTGTTTTCGGACGGTGTACTGGACGTTCTTCCCCAGGAGAGCCTGGAGGAGAAGCAAAAGGTTCTCCAGGACGCCGTCCGGCAGCATGGCGCGGCGCTTCCAGCGCTCGCGGCGGCCTTCGGCATTGAGAGCCGTGAGTCGTTACCGGATGATGTGACCATGCTGGCTATTCGGCAGGTATAGGCGCATGGGCGACGGCAAAGTGCTGTACAGCGAGGCGAACGGACGCCTCTTCATCCGGATGGTGGGCGAGATACGCTACACGATCAGCCCGGGCTTTCAGGCCCTCCTTCGCAAATACCTCGCAGAGGACAGCAGCATCGAAGAGGTCCTCGTGGATCTGAACGAAGCCCGGTACCTTGACAGCACTAACCTGGGCCTCCTGGCGCAGATTGCGCGGTACATGATCAAGCGGTTCAACCGCAAGCCGACCGTGTTGTGTGCCAACAAGGAAATCTACCTTCTTCTCGACACGATGGGGTTCAACGACGTATTTACGATAGTACAGAGCACGGCGGACAAGCCTCCGGAACTGCAGGAGGTGGGCAAGGCACAGCAGGACTCAAAGGCCAAGGCGCGCATGATGCTGGACGCGCACAGGGCCCTGGTGGAAATGAACGCCCGGAACGCCGTGGTCTTCAAGAACGTCATCGAACTGTTCGAAAAAGAACTGTCAGGAGATTGAGCCGCCCGCAGACATGATAATCCGCACACACGCTTTTCCGCGCGCCGGCCTGATCGGCAACCCGTCCGACGGCTATTACGGCAAGACAATCTCGTTTGCGTTCCGCAATTTCAGGGCGGAAGTGCTGCTGTACGAGACTCCTGAACTTGAGATCCTCCCGAACACGCGGGACCATTCGCGTTTCGAGAGCCTGAACAACCTTGTCAGCGACGTGAGGCTGTTCGGCTATTACGGGGGGATCAGGCTCCTGAAGGCCGCGGTGAAGCGGTTCCATGACTATTGCGTGGCAGGGAATATCCGTCTGCACGACCGGAACTTCACGATCCGCTACAGCTCCAATATCCCGCATCTTGTCGGCCTGGCCGGTTCAAGCGCGATCATAACCGCATGTGTCCGCGCTCTCATGGCCTTCTACGAAGTGCGGATCCCGAAGCAGGAACAGGCCAACCTCATTCTCTCGGTGGAGAAGGAGGAACTCGGGATAGGCGCAGGGCTCCAGGACCGCGTTATCCAGGTGTACCAGGGCCTTGTCTACATGGATTTCAACAAGGAACACATGGAGAAGCACGGCTACGGGCGTTACGAGGAGATTGACCCGGCCCTGCTTCCCCCGTTGTATATCGCCTACCGTGCCGACCTGTCGGAAGGTTCGGAGGTGCTGCACAACGACCTCAGGTTCCGGTTTGACCGGGGCGACGCCGATGTTCTCGATGCAATGCGATTCTGGATTGAGCTTGCCGAAAAGGTGAGGGGGGCGCTCGTGGCGCGAAGGCTCTCCGATATCCCGGCGCTTCTTAACGCCAATTTCGACAGGCGCGTGAAAGTGTGCAGGATCAGCGAAGGCAACATCAAGATGGTGCAGGCAGCGCGGGAAACCGGGGCCAGCGCCAAGTTCACGGGGTCGGGCGGCGCGATCATAGGAACCTACCGTGACGAAAAGCACTTCGCCGAGATACAAAAGCATCTCATACCGCTCGGCGTGAGCGTTATCCGGCCGGAAATCGCACCGGCCACGGGGGACAGGTGAGCATAATCCGCAAAGCCGTAATTCCAGCAGCCGGTTTCGGAACACGTTTTCTTCCCGCGGCGAAGTCGCAGCCCAAGGAGATGCTGCCCATAGTCGATACGCCCGTGATCCAGTACGTCGTGGAGGAGGCGGTTGCATCCGGCATCACTGACATAGTGATGGTGATTGGCAAGGGCAAGCGCGCCATCGAGGAACACTTTGACCGCAACTTCGAGCTAGAGGAGGAGCTTTCCGGAAAAGGCAGGGAGAAGGAACTGGAGGAAATCCGCCGGATCTCGAACCTGGCCGACGTCCATTTCGTATGGCAGAAGGAACTCCGCGGCCTGGGCGACGCAATCTACTGCGCGCGCCACCACGTCGGGAACGAACCGTTTGCAGTGCTCCTGGGAGACACACTCATCGAGTCCCCGGAACCCGTTACCCTGCAGCTCATGCGCGCCTTCGAGCGATACCAGGAAAGCCTTGTTGCGCTTGAGGAAGTTGACAGGGCCAAGGTCAGCAGGTACGGCGTGATAGCCGGGCGCGAGTTAGACCCGTCGATCTACCTCGTCAGCGACTTTGTTGAGAAGCCCACCGTGGAAGAAGCCCCGTCAAACCTGGCCATCGCCGGGCGCTATGTTCTTACGCCGGACATATTTGATGCCATCAAGAAGACCGGGTATGGCAAGAACAACGAGATCCAGCTCACCGATGCGATGCGGCGACTTGTCTCCGAGCGGGCCATGTACGGCCTGCGGTTCTCGGGCCGGCGGCATGATATCGGCAACAAGCTCGATTTCATAAGAACCAATCTCTGGTATGCGTTGAAGCGCGATGACATGCGCGACGAACTCCGCGAATTCATGAGCGAGATACTCAAAGGAGGTTGATATGGCCGTCTTTGGAGTCCTCATGCTTGCGCTGGCAGTGTTTGGCGGCATCCTCGTCTTCTTCGGGTGGATATTCCCTCTTGTCATCGCCTTGAGAAGGCGGTCGGCAGGTCAGGCCGGCGGGCGACTCCTGAAGACAGCGGTCGGCTGGGGTGCCTGCGCTGTCATCGTGGCGGCTGCCATGGTCTGGGGTATCGTGTCGTTCCGCAAAGAATTCATCGGGTATTCCGGCTCCAGCGCAGAGGAAAAGGCCGAAGACGGTGTGTCCCGTGATGGTCCAACCGTTGCATGGAGCATACCCTATCCGGGCGATGTAACGGTTGTTGTTGCTGATCCCGGTGGCAAAACATGGCGTTTCACGAGGGATGGTAACTCGCTGCGAGTTCCGGCAGAAACGCTGAGGGTGAACAGCTACAGGCTTGAGGTGAAGGACCCACAGGCCAGGACATGGACCGTCCAGTTCAACGGGTACAGGCAGGTGACCAATCTCAATGCTGCCGCAGTTGACGCGATTCCGTTCGGTCCGCCTTTGAACGCCTCGGTGCAGGTACAATCGTCGCCATTGTCGCCTGACATCACCATCACCCCTGTTTACGCCGATGCAAACGGGCGCGAATACGAGGTCAGCTGCAGCGGCTCCTCGGTAAGTCCGTCTTTCGAGTTCGTCGACAAGCGTGGCCGCGTGGCGTGGACCCATACATTCGAGCATGGGTGAGGAGGCTCGCTGAGGTATTCCGGGCGAATACCTGACGATATCAAGGGCGACTATTCCATCCGGCTGAAATGGGAAGGCGTGCCCTTCGAGGTGAATTACGTCGAAGCCTTCTTCCGGCGGTAGTGCAGTGAGTCGTAGATCCTTTTGCATATGTTCCTCTTGGTAGGGCCGGTTTTACACCGGCCATAGCCGACATAAAGTCGGCTCTACCAGGTTTCTCATATGTAAAGAAGCGTTAGACTCACTACACTAACACCTGTCACTGCAGGTGTAGACCGCCCAGGCGTTCGAGAAGATTCCGCAGTTCGGCGTAATCGCCGACAACATGCTGCGGTTTGATTGCTGCCCGTGCCAGGTCGGCGCTCGTGCTGATGCCTGTCATGATCAGTATCGATATGATACCAGCCTTCAAGCTTGCCGGGATGTCGGTCTCAAGGTTGTCCCCGACTGTCAAAACGGTATCCGGGCCAAGCCTCATGCGCCGGAGTGCGATCTCGAGGATACGCGGTTCCGGCTTGCCGACCACCAGTGGGGTGGCGCCTGTTGCAGCCGTGACCGCGGCAACGATAGCGCCTGTTCCCGGCACAACACCTTCGGGCACGCGCAGGGCGGCGTCCGGGTTCGTTGCAACATACTGTGCTCCCCCGAGGATCAGCGTTGAAGCCAGCTTCAGCTTTGCGTAGCTGAATTCCCTGTCGAAACTCACGATGACATAGTCGGGCTTCGTATCCGTGAAGATGAAGCCCCTGGCCCGAAGGGGATCACGTATCCCGTCCTCGCCGATGAGGTACACGGAACCGGGGCGCAAGTACTCGGCGGTTGCTTCGCCGGATGTGAGGATGTCATCTGCCGAGCACGATATACCGAGCTGCCGCAGGTGTGCATGGATCCGTTCGGGCAGGCGATTAGCACGGTTGGTAACGAACAGGGTCCGTAAGCCGAGGGTCTTCAGGCGGCTGACCAAACGGGCCGCACCGGGGATCTCCTCGTCGCCGCGGTACACCGTTCCGTCCAGATCGAAGATTATGCCTTTCAGGTCCATGGTTTGCCAACAGGGGGAGCAGGATGTAACAAAGGCATGGAGGCTGCAAGCGTTTCGTGGGTGCGATTTTTGTGGACGCGCTTTCGTATCCGGCGATAATCGCGTCATAACACCATAGGGCAGGAAGGGTCCGTTCATGCAGACACTCGCTATCAGGATTCACGGGGAGAACGACATAAGGCTCGACTCGTTCGAGCTGCCGGAAATAAGGGATGATGAAATCCTCGCGGACGTGGTAACGGACAGCGTCTGCATGTCGTCCCACAAGGCTGCAATCCAGGGACCGAAGCACAAGCGTGTGCCGAAGGACGTGGCCACCAATCCGACGATCATCGGGCACGAATTCTGCGGGACGCTGCTGAAGGTCGGGAAGAAGTGGAAGAACAAGTTCCGCGAGGGCAGCAAGTACAGCATCCAGCCGGCGTTGAGCATCCCGGGTCGCGAACTGGAGGCCCCGGGCTATTCGTTCCGGTATATCGGCGGCAGCGCCACCCACATCGTGATACCGAAGGAAGTGATGGAGCGAGACTGCCTGCTTCCGTTTGACGGGGGATCCTTCTTCGATGCGTCGCTTTCCGAGCCTGTGTCATGCATCATCGGCGCGTTCAAGACCTCGTACCATTTCCAGCAGGGCGTGTATGTCCACCAGATGGGTATTGTCGAGGGTGGTACGATGGCCATACTTGCCGGGGCGGGGCCGATGGGGCTTGGCGCCATTGACTACGCGATACACGGCCCCCGCAAGCCGCGACTGCTGGTGATCACCGACATTGACCAGGCGCGCCTGGATCGTGCCTCTTCCGTCTTTTCGCCCACCGACGCGCGCAAGTGCGGTGTGGACCTGAAATACGTGAATACGAGCGGCGTTGATGCCGTGGCGACGCTCAAGGGTATCACGCAGGGGAAGGGTTACGATGACGTATTCGTTTACGCCCCTGTGGCGCCGTTGATTGAGCAGGCGTCGGCAATGCTGGCGTTCAACGGTTGCCTGAATTTCTTCGCCGGGCCGTCCAAGGCGGACTTCAAGGCAGCGATAAACTTCTACGATATTCACTACAGCGGCCACCATGTCGTTGGTTCGTCCGGCGGGAACACGGACGACATGCGCGATGCACTTGATCTTATGAGCCGCGGGGTGTTGAACCCGGCCGTAATGATAACGCACATCGGCGGACTCGATTGCGTCGTGGATACGGTGATGCGGCTTCCTTCAATCCCGGGCGGGAAGAAGCTGATATACACCCAGCTCAGCCTGCCATTGGCAGGGCTTGATGAGTTCGGGAAACTGGGCGGGAAAGACCCGTTGTTCAAGGAACTGGACAGGATAACGCGCGGGCATAACGGGCTCTGGTCAGCCGAGGCGGAAAAGTATCTCCTGAAGAATGCGAAGCCGGTGGCGAAGCAGAGGTAGGACCGAGCCGCTGGCTCGGCCTTGTTGGCGGTCATGGCGACGCCTTGACCCTGCCATCGATGATGCCGGGTAACCGGGAGGTCGAAAGGAATAGAGATGAGCCTGCAACCGACAACGTGGATACCGGCCTTACGGATGGGACTGTGTCGCTGTGCCTGCGCGGCAAAACAGCCGCTTGTGCTCGCGGCAGCCGACGATTCGCCTGTTGGAGTGAAGTTGTCACAGAAAGGCGGATTCGAAAGCGCCTGCGGGAAAGCCGGCGTGAAGGGCATCCTGGTTGACGCTTCGGGCGATGGGGCCGCATTGGCCGGGGCTGTGGAATCGGCCTCGAATTCCGGCATGCCTGACGTTGTCGCTGTGGCGGGGACAGGTGTTGCAGGCGTTGGGCGCACCGCCGGGGTAGCAGACGCGACACTGAAAGCACTGCTGCATGGAAAGAAGCCGGATCGTGCCGCCGCGAAGAAGCACGGCCTGGATCGCCTGCAGGGCCGATCAGTCGTGGTGACGGGTGGGGCACAGGGATTCGGGAAAGGGATCGCCGACGAGCTTGCGGATGAAGGCGCCGCGATTGTAGTGGCGGACCTGAACGAGGATGTCGGTAAGAAGGCGGCCGATGACCTGAACGGCAGGTTCGGGAACGGCACAGCGGTGTTCGCAAAAGTCGACGTTACAAGCAAGGCCTCGCTGGACGCGTGCGTACTGGCGACAGTGCGGGCATTCGGCGGCGTGGATATGCTCATCTCCAACGCCGGTATCCTGAAGGCGGGGGGGATCGAGGAACTGGACGAGAAAGCGTTCGACCTGGTCACGGCCGTGAACTACAAGGCCTTCTTTCTCTGCGTACAGGCCGTCACGCCGGTCATGAAGCTCCAGAACAAGTGCTGTCCTGCCCATTCGATGGACATTATCCAGATCAATTCCAAGTCGGGACTGGAGGGCAGTAACAGGAATTTCGCGTATGCCGGCAGCAAGTTCGGCGGGATCGGGCTTACCCAGTCATTTGCCCTTGAGCTTGTTGAATACGGGGTGAAGGTTAATGCGATCTGTCCCGGGAACTACTACGAGGGCCCGCTGTGGTCCGATCCGGAAAAGGGATTGTTTGTGCAATACCTGCGAGCCGGGAAGGTCAAGGGGGCGAAGACCGTCGACGATGTGAAGGCGTTCTACCTTTCCAAGTCCCCGATACGGCGCGGGTGCCTGCCGAAGGACGTTGCGACGGCCATTCTCTATCTTCACGAACAGGAATACGAAACCGGGCAGGCCCTGCCGGTGACCGGGGGCCAGGTAATGCTGGGGTGAAATATGCCACTGCAGGAAAAAGACTATACTCATCTGGGGCGGTCGGGTTTGCGTGTGGGCAGGCTGGTCCTTGGAACAATGAATTTCGGGCCGGTCGCGTCGGAAGCCGATTCATTTGCGATCATGGACAAGGCGCTCGAAGTCGGGATCAACTGCTTTGACACGGCGAATATCTACGGAGGTAACCTTGGCCCGGGCTTCAAGGTCGGACTGACCGAGGAGATAATGGGCCGGTGGTTTGCGAAGGGGAACGGTCGGCGCGAGAAAGTGGTACTGGCCACCAAGGTATACGGATCGATGGACAGGCCGGGAAGCTGGCCAAACACCTCAAAGCTTTCGGCCAGGCACATCATTGAACAGTGCGATGCAAGTCTCAGGCGCATGAAGACAGATCGCATCGACCTCTACCAGATGCACCACATCGACCGTGATGCCCCGTGGGACGAGATCTGGCAGGCGATGGGCACTTTGATCGGGCAGGGGAAGATCCTGTACGTAGGCAGCAGCAATTTCGCGGGGTGGCACGTGACCCAGGCCATGGAAAGCGCGAGGGGGAGGGGACTGGTGGGGCTGGTCAGTGAGCAGTGCCAGTACAACCTGGCCAACCGGATGCCGGAACTCGAACTGCTGCCAGCCTGTCGCGCCTACGGCGTGGGTGTCATCTGCTGGAGTCCGCTCTCGGCAGGACTGCTTGCCGTGACCTCCGAATCGGGAGCAAAGGGGCGCCGTGATAACCCGGGCTTCCAGGACAGGATAAAGAAGAACCGTCCTTCTCTCGACAAGTACCAGGCCCTGTGCCGTGAAATCGGGGCGGAACCGGCCGCGGTTGCGCTTGCGTGGCTGCTCTCGCGACCGGGCGTTACCGGCCCGATAGTGGGACCACGCACGGTTGCCCAGCTGGAACAGGCGCTGCCGGCACTCGATGTCAGTCTCTCCGCCGAGGTGCTGAAAAGGCTCGACGAAATCTGGCCCGGTCCGGGTAAGGAAGGCCCTGAAGCCTGGTCGTGGTGATCCCCGGGGCCGGATCCGTTCACGTCAACCTTCCGAAGCGGCATCCACAAGTGCCCTGATATTTCCCATCGGCGTTCCGCGGGGGACGCCGCAGCCGGGACTCAGGATGAAACGTCTTCCCTTTGCCGCCCGGAGGCACTGCCTTGCCTGTCTGGATACCTCATCTGCCGTTCCTTCGAGGATCATTGTTGTCGGCACGTTCCCGCGTATGGCTGCGCGATCGGCAAACACAGCCATTGTTCTCGCGAGATCGGTCGGTCCGTCGATCTCAACGCAGGCGGCTCCGCTTGCGGCCAGGTGTTCGCTGAGGTGGTTGCTGTTGCCACAGACATGGAGAAAAGGGTAGACGCCGGCGCTGTGAATGGCTGCCACCACCCGGGCCTGGTAGGGCTTCACAAACTCATCGCACATTTCACGGCCCACCAGGGAGGCGGTTGAGTCGCCAAACTGGACCCCATCCACCCCGGTGCGCGCCATGGCTCTGCCGTAGGTGCACGCCACTTCGGTGCAGAACTCCAGCAGCTTGTGGACTCTTTCCGGTTCCGTGACGAGGTCCAGCATGAGCTGTCCCGCCCCGCGCAGGATGCCGGCCATCTGGAATGGGCCGGAGTCGATATTGGCCTCCAGGAAGAGGCACGCCTTGTTCCGTGTCACAGCCTGCCGGGCCGCGGAAAGCATGAACGACATGCGTTCTGCCTTCTCAGGCACGGGCACGCGCAGATGGTCGAGGTCGGACCAGTCGTTGATGATGTGCTGACGACTCCGGGGTTCATCATCGTGAACAAATTCCACCTTACCGCCCAGCGCCGCATGGATGATCCAGTTGTCTGATGAGATGTATGCGCCGTCGAGGCCGAGTTCACTGCTGATGTCGAGCAGGGTTGATACGAGGACATCCACGTCCAGATGGATTCTTGATTGCGGAATCCCACGCCATTCGGCCCCCGCGGCGATGAAGGATGCCATCACCGGTGTCCTGTCGACCGGCCGTGAATCGAGAACCCGTCGGACCCTGTCGTTACCTGTTGTCATGATACGGACTCAGGATGCTGTGCCGGCCTTCCGGCAATATTCCTTTAGCAGGCCTACATATGTCTTGTAGTTCTCCAAGGATACATCCGGCGGAGTCTGGTGATCGACGCAGGGGATGTAGCCGCCCTGTTTCATCACGGGCAGGATACGTTCGAATTCCCGGCGCATCGCCGCTTCGCCGAACTTCATCACCATCTTGTCGTATGCGCCGAAAAGGCGCAGGCGCGGGTACTGTTTCCGCAACGCAGTGATGTCCACCCCGGCCTGGCGTTCCAGGGGGAAGAAGCCGTCGATACCGGCCCTGGCAAACCAGGGAATCATGTCGCTGATCTGGCCGTCGCTGTCGACCATCGGGATTATGTCGAGCTCCCTGAGACGTGCTGTGATCTGCCGGTAGTACGGGGCAATGAACTCTTCGAAGTGTGCCTCCGAACACATAGGGCCGTGGTTGTAAGACATGTCCTCGAAGAAAGCCAGGAAGTCGGGTTTCACGTGCTTGAGACACAGGTCCAGTGTCCGGAGGTTGTAAGCAAGGGCGTCACGGCACATCTCGTGGATGGTTTCGGGGTGGTCGTAGAAGGCGTAGAGGTGGGGCTCTATCCCGAACATGGAACGCGGGAACGAGAAGAACCCCAGCGCCGTGTACCAGACGACCATCTCGCCCTTTGCCTTGCGTTCCTTCCACATGGTCAACCACCCCGCGGGAAAGGGGTTCTCGGGGAACAAAGAGGGTCTAACCCTGCGATAGAGATCCATGTTGGTCACACCGCCCTGGCCGTAGTCGGTGTAGTTGAAACTCTCTCCCTGGTACGGGGTGATATACCAGTAGCAGTACGGATCCAGTCCGAAGAACGCCCGTTCTGCATACAAGTCCGGAAACGCCGGCATGCCTTCTCCCCGCCAGCGCTTGATGGTGAGATCCCACCATGGAGCGTACTCGGTGCGGGGCAGCCTGTCGAACGACTCGAAATGCATGACGCGATGAAAACGTTCGTTGTGAGTCATATCGTTCTTAGTCCAACGGAACTACTACGGCGGACAACCAAGTGCCGTTCGAATCAGGCTTCGAGTTGGAGGCAACCGTGCCGGTCAGGCGCGACCGCCCCGGATCTTCTTCTCCAGAAACAGAATATCGGCCTGATCTTCAGGACGGTCCGATTTTCGTTTGCTGGCAAGGAGATCCTTACCGCAAAGACATTTCACCGCAGTGCCTGTCTCGGTGCGATGTGTGACCGATCTGCTTTCTGCTACGTCAAAATCGGGGAGTCCGGGGCCTCCAAGATGGAACTGAAGTATTCCCTGTGAAGTCTGGTAGGTCTGAACGAAGTTCTCACCTTTCTTTCCCAAGGGGAGCAGGGGGGCATCCAGTTCGTCTTTCAGCAGGGAGTTGATCTTCTTGATGTTAACTTCGTCCCTGGGTGGAATGTAGAGATCCCAATCCATTGAGAAACGCGGCATTCCCTCAAGCCGAACCGCCTGCCCACCTATCAGGAGATACCGGATGCCGTTCTTGTTAAACCTGTCTATTACTTTGTCCACTTGATCCCGCCTTGTTCTGCTATCCGGATCAGGAGACCGCGTTTCCAGGCGTTGAATGCCTTGTAGGAACTGAATTTGCGGGACTTGAAAGGCGGAAAAGTGACCATACGGGGCAGTGGGTGGACCTTGGATTCCTGCGCCCATATCGTGTATTTCGCGTCATATCGGTCGGTGAACTTCATGGCAGAATTGTAGGTCCAATGTTCAACCGATGGAAGCCAAAAGCTGGCAGGTACTGTTGCTGGATGGGTGATGGATGTAAATCGATAGTTGATTGAGTTGTCTTCATGGTCTTAGCCTGAACGATGCAGTTCGGAAAGAAATGTAACCGCAGATAGACGCAGATGCGCGCGGATATGGACACTGACAGCAGTCTGCAATTGGGTTTACCGGAAGGTGAACCTAATTGCAGGCTGCATTTGTGTCTGGACATCAGCGTGAATCTGCGTTTGTCTGCGGTTCCTTTCATCTTCAATTGAATCTTTCCGGCTGGGAGTGGAGTGATTCCGGAAAGGCGGGGAGACATGACAGTACAACCAGCGTCCATCATGGTGTCGGCGGCAGACCGGCGGGTACTGCGGGAACTGGCGAAGCAGGTACGCGACATAGCCGCCGGGCCGGAGCAGGAAGAGAACGCGGAACGATGGAAGCGGCTGAACCGGCTGGAACGGGTAACGCCGCCCGTGCTTGCGCTGGCGGGCAATATCTGGAACGAGATGCCGCCTGAGACACGACTCAAGACAAGTGGTGAGTTCGCCCAGAGCTATGAACGCGACCTGCGCCGTCGCGTCTACCAGCACAAGCACTTTCCCGATGACCGTGTCATAACCGCGAATGTTCCCGTACCACTGGTGCTTGAGTACACGGGTTGGGGTATCGAAACGCACACCACTGCGCCCGACCAGAAGACAGGCGCCAAGCATTACGACACGGTACTTCATTCAGAGGCCGACCTGGACCGTCTCACACTTCCGAAGGTCACCGTGAACCACGAAGCCACAGAACGGAACTACACCGCGGCTGCGGAGCTCTTTGCCGACACACTGGAGGTCGAACGGACCGTCTACTGGGGGAACAACTATGGCATAGCGCCCATGGACATGCTCGCAGTCTGGCGGGGTTTTGACCGGCTGTTCATGGACCTGGTGGACGATCCGGGCTTCGTTCACAGGGCGATGGGCATCATCGTCGACGGCAACCTGGGTGTGGTTGACGAGCTGGAAAGGCTGGGCCTGCTGAAGCTCAACAACAGGAAGCATGATCTCGTGGGTACGGCTGCCGTGGGATACACGGACGAGCTTCCTGCGGCCGGTTTCAAACAGTCGCACGTGCGGTTCAAGGACCTGTGGGGCACCTGTGCGTCGCAGATATTCGCCGAGGTGTCGCCGGATATGCACGAGGAGTTCAGCCTCCAGCATGAACGGCGCTTTCTCGACCGGTTCGGCCTGACGTGCTACGGCTGCTGCGAGCCGCTGCATAAGAAGATCGGTATACTGCGAAAAATCCCAAACATGCGCAGGATAGCTGTGTCCCCGTGGGCGGACGTTGCCGAGTCGGCGGAGCAGATGGGGAACAAATACATCTTTTCGTGGCGGCCTAATCCTGCGGTGCTGGCGTCCGACAAGTGGGATGCTGCCGGGGCACGGAAGCAGATACGCGATGCGCTGCAGAAGACACGCGGGTGCATTGTCGAGATCATCCTGAAGGACCTGGAGACTTGCCGCAACGAGCCGCGTCGCCTGTTCGAGTGGGTCGCCATCGCGCGCGAAGAAGCTGCCGCTGTCGGATAGAGTGAATTACGGATGGAAGGGAGGTGAATCATGTTTGATGCATTGTTTGTCGCATGGGCGGCGCGGCAGCAGGTGACCGCGCAGCGGGCCGATATGGCGGCGGAACGTGCGGCCACGACGGCCACGCAGGTGAGGTCACAGGTTGAATTGATGGAGATGGACTTGGAGAAGCTCCTCATCATCACCGAGGCGCTTTGGACCATGCTCAGGGATGAACATGGGTACACGGACGAACAATTGCTGCAGAAGGTGCAGGAGATTGACATGCGTGACGGACGTCTTGACGGCAGGGTAGCCAAACAGGCGCCGTCCAAGTGCCCACAGTGCGGAAGAACGATATCGGCAAGGCGGCCCGCGTGCATGTTCTGCGGGGCGGCCTCAACGAACAAGCCATTCACAAGGTAGGCTGCAGGTTTGGCCGCGCCCGCCGGAATCGTTACCGGTTCCGCTCAGGAATCCGGCGGGACATGTGACGTTGTGTATAGGATGACAGGCGGCGGAAGAGAACCTGGTATCCTCGCAGTTCTCCCTTCCGCCAGTTCATCATTCCTTTTCAAATAATTCCTTGATCGATTCTTGACTTCCGGCGCAGCGGTTCTAGGATGCGATTCGTGGTGTGCAACAGCGTCACTCACGTCGCCGTTTCCGGCCGACTTCAAGGGAGACTAGAGAATGCATCCATTGGTGAACCATTTGATCCAATTGCAGGACCTCACGCTCGTCAGGGATGAACAGAAGGTGTCGGGAGACAGCACGCACTTGGAACGCCTGGACGCCGCCATCAAGACCATGGCACAGGAACTGCCCACGGATGTACGTACCCTCTACCACAAGCTCTTCGCCAAGGATCACATCGTTCTTTCCCCGGTATCCGAAATGCTCTGTGCCGTGTGCGGCATGAAGCTCCCGATCAGCCAGGTGCAGGCAGTGCGTCTTGGTCGCGAAATGCAGAGTTGTCCGAATTGCGCCCGCATACTTTTCTACCCGGAAGGCGTGGCACGCCGGTTGGGCAAGGCCGCGCGCCGCACAGGCCCGCGCAAGGTCGGTATCTCACGGTTCTCGTCGTCGACACTGATGATCCCAAGCCTCGCTTCCCCGGAGAAGGAAGGAGCAATCACCGAACTCGCGTACAAGATGGAGAAGGAGGGGTTCGTTGATAAGGCACAGCCTCTGATCGAGGAAGCATTGCGCAGGGAGGCAATTGTCACAACGGCCGTAGATCACGGCATGGCGTTCCCGCATGTCCGCGGAGTTGAGGGTGGCGGGCTGACGCTTGCCCTGGGACTCAGCAACAAGGGCGTACGGTTCGAACCGGACAAGAAGAACCTGACGAAGATGGTATTCCTGATTGTGATTCCCACGGCCGCAAGTGCGTTCTACCTCAAGCTGCTCGCGGGGTTGGCGGAAACATTTGCTGATCCGGAGGCCCGCAAGGCTCTCCTGGCCTGCAGCGACGTGGAAGAGACGTGGAAGACCATGATACGTCTCACCCGCGCGACAATAAAGTGACCCGCGTCTGATATCCCGTAATCCTGTCAAAAGGCCCGTTCTCCATGACGCCGATTGGACTGGATGAGATCAAGGTTGCCGGTGAGATCGGGCGGCGAATCGACCTCACTATCCGCAAGAACCTCCTCGCGCTGGACACAGAGAACGTTTTCCTCCCTGCATTCCGTCAGCGAAACCTGGAATCGGGCTATATCGGCCTGGGCAAGCTGATTGACGCTACCGTCCGGTTTGCCGCGTATACCGGGGATGAGAAGGTTCTGGCGCTGAAGAACCGACTGGTCTCGGAAGCACTCAAGACGCAGGAACCCGACGGGTACATCGGTATTCTGATACCCACAAACCGCCTCTGGGGCGTATACGACATCCACGAGATGTCCTACCTGGTTCTGGGCCTGACCAACGACTACAGGTTCTTCCGCGAGCAGGCATCGCTGGACGCGGCAAAGAAGCTGGCCGGATTCATCATGTCACGCTGGTCGGCGGAGCCGCATCGAATTCCGGGTAGCGGCAAGCGCGCTAACATGTACGGCGTCACCACCGGTCTTGACGGGGCATTGTTGACGCTCTTCGAAGTGACGAATGACCGTCGGTACCTGGACTTCTGTGTCAATTCCGAGCAGTACAAGCTGGCTGACTGGAACACCACGATCACGATGGACGCGCCCGGCAGGCCCAATGCCATGGATGATGAGCGCCACGCGTATGTCTTCATGTGCCTGTGCGTGGCGCAATTGCAGCTGTACGCGCTTGAGCCGAATCCAAAGCTGCTCAAACAGGCCCGGCAGGCGCTGGATTTCATGACCAGGCGGGACGGGCTGTTGATTTCCGGGTCGTGCAGTCTGCAGGAGGCGTGGCACGACAGCCAGGTGGGCAGCGGGAATGTGAGTGAGAGCTGTGCCACGGCGTACCTGACGAGGCTGATGGACCGTATGCTTCGCCTGACCGGTGAGTCGCGATTCGGCAACATGATGGAGCGGGCTGTCTACAATGCGCTATTTGCCGCTGAATCGCCTGACGGCAGGCAGATCCGGTATTTCTGTGCGCTTGAGGGCAATCGGACGCATTTCGACAAGGACACCTTCTGTTGCCCCAACAACTACAGGCGGATCATGGCCGAGTTACCGGCGATGATCTGTTACCGGTCCGATGACGGTGTGGCGGTGAACCTCTACACGCAGTCCACGGCCAGGGTTGATCTCGGGGAAGGGCGCAGTGTCACGGTTGGGCAGGAGACCGACTATCCCACGTCCGGAGTGGTGAAGATCACTCTCACGCCATCCGGGCCGATGGAGTTCCCGTTGCGGCTGCGTATCCCGGGCTGGTGTCCCAAAGCAACGCTGTCGGTAAACGGCGGCAGGCCACTGGTGGTGTCCCCGGGCAAGACCTTCTATGAGATCAAACGGACCTGGAAGCGTGGAGACGCGATAGTTCTCGACGCGCCGATGTCGTGGCGGCTAGTGCGGGGGCGCAAGACGCAGGAGGGGAGGGCGGCCCTGATGCGTGGTCCGGTTCTCTACTGCATTGGCTCGGCAAACAATGCGGATCTGCTCAAGAAGTGCGACAAGCCGACCGACCTGATTCTTGATCCCGCTTCCCTTGGCAAACCTGTGGCCGACAGTTCTGTTCGTCCCGGCGGCCTGAAGGTTCATGCCAGGGCCTGGGTACCGGATGGGGGGACTAGTGGTGCCGCATCCCTCGCAGTCATCCTGACCGAGTTCGTCGATCCCACCGGTGTCGCCACCTATTTCCGTCTTCCTGCCTCGACCATCACGGTTGACGACGAACTCATGGACAAGTAACAACTCGCGCGTAGTCTCAGGTGTTCTCAATCCCAGACCCAACTCCAGAAACCCCACGGATCCATGATCTGGGCGGCGAACATCAATGCAATCCCGGTGATGAACAGGACGGAAGATGCGATCCAGTACTTGGGCATCCCTCGGCGCAGACGTAAGATGAGCCATCCCAGCCAGAGAGGCCCACCCAGCGGGATGATGAGGAGCCCGAGGACGATACACGTGACGAGACTTCCGAGCATCGGGAGTTCCGGATTGTCGATGCAGGAGCGTGGCCATGAACCGAAACCAAGGCGGATGTAGAATGCTACGGCGTACGAAAGCAACAGATGAATCCACGGAGCAAACGAGAGAGCCAGATGGCCACGCTCATGTACTGTCTGACTTCTTATCCGGGAGATTCCCAATAGACAAACAGCAACCATGCCGCCCAGTGTGACAACTATGACCAGCGGTGGAATGTCGATCCTCATGGCTCAAGATTCAGTTGAGGCTGGAAGAGAGTGCGAGAACCGGAATCGTCAGCTCAGGAGTTCACGGCTGATGCGCCAGCCGACGTAGACACCAAGGATGCTGCCAATGCCGCTGAGCACGTACCCCGTCATGAGCCCAATCTTGCACCCTATCCACCACCCAATCCAGCCAAGGACTGTCATGCCGACAAAGATGCAGAGCTTATTCATGTTTCTCCAATTGTGACGCGTTCCACTATTCGTAAGGGAAAACAGTCGCAGTGTTCGTCGGGGAAGCATTTTCCTGCAACACGAATCAGACCAAGCTGAATAGGAGGGAAGGCAAGCGAGTTCAATTTACCTTTCATATCACTTACGTGACGGATCTGTCACCCGGCCAAGAAACAGGATCGAACCAGTCCCAGTTTCTGTGATCATGAAAACGAATGGGTGATCGATCCGGAATACCCTTGGGGAGGGAGCTAAGCCAAACTCTGCGCCTGCTGCTGCGGTTGCCGCCCAAGCAGTGGTCCCTTCTTCGTCTACCTCGACCCCGGCACGCTGCAGCACCGTTGCAAGGTACAACAAGTTATCTGGGTTTACGCCGGTGAAGTCTGCTTGTCCCTTGAGAAAGGCGCTGGGCATGCCCAGGCGGGAGAGGGTCTCCTTGAGGGGGAACGTGCACTCAAAGAAGAAGCGGGGGAGATACAGCTGGAGTTCGGCAGGGCTTAGCGCTCGCAGCCACCCGTTGACACGGTCCGGAGTCATGCCCTTCTCGAGAGCCTGCAAGCCGTTGCTCTCTTTGGGGATAAACAACACCATACTGAACTTGGAACCGACATACGGCAACACGAGGACAGCAACACTATCCAGCTCAGCCAGCCTGAACGTGTTCTCCTGGGACATTGTGGGGACCATAACGCGCTCTTCAGGCGTAACGAAGAACGGTTCCTGGTGCGTATTGCTTCGCCCGAACCTGCTCCGCCACCGCCCCTTGAAGTAGATCGTGCTCACCAGCATGAACACTGTCTCGGAGGATACAATCTCGGGCCCGAGCATATTCTTCACACGACCATGTGTTGCCTGCTCAATCCATGCGTTGATCTCGTTGGCAGCAGCATCCGGATTGCCTGTGAAATCTGCCTGCTGCAGTTGTGATCCGTAGTACTTCATGAGTGCATCGGGAAAGGTCTTCTTGATGTCGTAATTCCGCTGTAGCCAGAGGGAGTTGTCTATATCAAGGGTCACGGGACTCTTCTTCAGTGAAGCGCCGATTTGCCTGCGCAGGTTGTTGAAGGCTTGGTGGAGCTCGTTTTCGGGCTGTGCGGTGGCAAGGACGGTTCGTATTTCCGTAAGTGTTGTGCCGTTGGCCCCCGCGCTGGCCATGGCGAGTGCCATTGAGACGCTCAACGGAGAGAAGACAAGATTCCCGTGGTTGGTCGCCAGGTCGGCGTAGATGCGGAAGGCAAATGCGTCGTTCGCCCGAACAAGGGTCCTGACCGATTCGTCTGGCTCTGCCCAGCTGCTTGAGCAGCAGATAGTGATGAGAAGCAGAATTGGTCCGATCTTCTTCATGTCATGGCATCTGCGACGATCATTTCCGCCCCACGCTCTTGAGGGCGTCCAAATGCTTCTGCGTCAGGTACACGCCCATGGTCTCCCGTACGGCCCGGGCATGTTTCCCGACAGCCGTAGCGTCAACGGGAGAACCGTGCAACGTGCTTTCGAGCGTGCTGATGATTTCGCTGTTCAGGCTCCTGCCATTGAGCTTCGCCCGGTCTTTGAGTGCGCGATGTACTGCTTGAGATATGTCTTTTACGGTTATGGTGCTCACGATGCGACGATGACACATCCAATATGGATGTGCAACAGTGAGATCTCGCCAGGAGACGTACAGTACGCCGCGATGTCAGGGCCCCGTCAGTGTTTCATCACGGGGAAGATGGGCCGGACCTCACATGCCTATCTGGGCCAGTTCATGCAGCATCTGTTCGGCGGCGGATTGGTTCGGGCAGCCGATTGAGAGGCAGACGTCCTTCTTTGAGATCTTTGCGAGCAGGGGTTTGACACGTTCCGGCGGACAGTAGATCAAGAGCTTCTTGCCGCCGGCTTGTACGCGCCGGAAGAGGTCAATCCAATCCATGGGATCGCGGGATGCGCCGGCGCCCGGAACCCACTGGATCCCGTGCAATGCCTTGATACTGAGCAGGGCGTCGAGGTGCTTGATAGCGCCGGGTCCATCGAGATGATAGAAGGCATAGTCAACGTGCTCCGCTTCTTCCCGGAGTTCCTCGAGGATGAATTCGTGGAACACGTCCGGTGAGACCGTGCAGCACAGGTCACTCTGGAGCGTCCACATCCGGCCCGGGGCCCAGAGGTACAACCAGTCGAATGACCCTTCCTGGGCCTTTGCGCCGAGCGCGTGGACCTCATCGTAGAGCTGTTTAGAGATGGCCACCAGCTTGTCCGTTGCCGCCTTGACGGCATCGGGTTGTTCGAGCATCGCCATGAGCGTGGGCTCCGAGCCCCAGAGGTCGGCGATCACGTCAGATACGCAGCCGAAACCCTGGCCGCTTACCAGGTACTTTCCCTTCGCGCGGCGCAATGAGGCACGCGTCAGGTCGCAGAGGAGGCGATACCACCGGTTTGACGGATCAAATGCGAGGTCGGCTGCCTCCTTCCATGAAGCGAACCGTTTGGCGTGCCAGACGGTTCCGGGTTCGAAGTGCATTTCACAGCCCATGTAACCGCTGAGCGGGACGGGACCCAGATAGACCCAGTGGCCCGGTATGGCTTCCCCGCCGTAGAACGTCGACTCGAGCGAGGTGTCGACGTTGTACATCATCGTGGCTTCGTCGATGTACTTGTCGGGTACCTCTTCGCGGTACGGGCGCCGGGTAACCCCGCGTCGGGGGGAAGTGACCATGGCAACAACCCGGTCGGTAGGTTTGCCGGTCCACCAGTTCGTCAGCCGCTCTTTCGCCTCTGCCCAATCGGGTTTGAATTCCAGCATCGATTCTCCTCACTTGCCCATGTCGACAATGCCCATACAGGCGAGGACACCCAGTACGACGAGAAGGATGCCGAGGATTGCGTAGAATATCCGCGCGCCATTGCGGGTGAGTATCCTGACCATGAACTCCGCCTTGCGGGAATTCATGAACCAGTCCCAGTTGCAGATTGCGCCGAGTATCGAAAACGAGCCTGCCGCTATGATGAACAGGGCCACTGGATTCATATTGCCGGTACCCCTAAGACGTACACCGAGGATCCTACTTGGTGAAGGTCTGGCCGCACTTCTTACACTTCTTTACGCCGGGGACGACCGTTGTCACGAGCTCATGTTGCCCACCCTTTGGGCAGGGCTTGTTTTTCGACGTGTTCATCTTCTTTACTCCCTGATTCCCCGCAGTTTCCGGACGAAACAGCCCATGCGGGAAAGCGCTTCCTTGATCTCCTCAAGATCGGTGGCGTAAGAGCAACGGATATGGCCTTCGCCGGATGCTCCGAATGCCGTACCCGGCACGCAGGCGACGTTCTCCTCATCGAGGAGCTTCAGGGAGAACTCTTTTGACGGCAACCCGCAGTCACCTACGTATGGGAATGCGTAGAAAGCCCCTGCCGGCTGGTGGCATGGGAGGCCTATCTCGTTCAGCGCGGTGTGGATGAAGTTCCGGCGTTGACGGTATATCTCGCGCATACGATCCTTATCGGCGTCGCCCTTCTTGAGCGCCTCTATCGCCGCTTTCTGGCTGAGGATGGGGGCACAGAGCATCGTGTACTGGTGGATCTTCATCATGGCGTCTGTGATCTCAGGCGGCGCGCAGGAGAAACCGACCCGGAAACCGGTCATGGCCCATGTCTTGGAGAATCCGTTGAGGAAGATGGTCCGTTCGCGCATGCTGGGGACGGCGGCAATGGAGCATCTTTCGCCGTCGTAGGTTAGCTCGGAGTAGATCTCGTCGGTTATGACAACGAGGTCGTGCTTCACGGCGAGGGCCGCGATCGCGTCGGTATCTTCGCGGGTCAGCACCGAGCCCGTCGGATTGTTGGGGAAGTTCAACAGGAGCACGCGCGAGTTTTTCGAAAGGTGGGCATCCACCATTTCGGCCGTGAGACGGAATCCCGTATGGCGTGTTGTCGTGATGGGTACAGGTACTGCGCCGGCAAACCGGGCCACGGGCCCGTAGGAGACGTATGATGGCTCAGCAAACAGCACTTCGTCGCCTGGTTCAACAACGGCGCGGACCGCGAGATCAAGCGCCTCGCTGACGCCGACTGTAACGAGAATCTCGTTCTGCGGGTCATAGGCAACCCCGTAGCCGCGCTTTACATAGTCAGAAATTGCCGTGCGCAGCTCGGGAAGTCCCAGGTTGGCTGTATATGATGTTGCCCCATGGTCCAGCGCGTAGATGGAAGCTTCGCGGATGTGCCACGGCGTGACGAAATCCGGTTCCCCGATGCCAAGGCTGAGCACGTCCTTACGCTGGCTGACGATTTCAAAGAAGTCGCGTATGCCGGAGCGGGGAATGTCCCGGAGATGGGATGCCACGTAGCTACGGTGAGACTTTGGGCCGCTCATCGGTATGTTCCGTTTGCATAAGGACGCCCTGGTCCTTGAATGTTTTCAACATGAAATGAGTTGATGTGGAAACCACTCCCTCGAGCGTTGCCAGCTTCTCGCTCACGAAGCCGGCCACGTCCTGCAGGTTGTCGCCGCCGACGAAGGCGAGCAGATCGTACGCGCCGCTCATGAGGAACAGCGATTCGACCTCGGGGAACTTGCTGATACGCGTTGCCAGCTTGTTGAACCCGCCTTCACGTTCAGGCGTGACTCTCACTTCGATCACGGCCCTGACACGGTTAAGGTCAAGGCGGTCCTCGTTAACTATTGCCTGGTAGCCTCTTATGACGCCGCTGGCCTCGTAGTCCGCGATCTTCTTGCGGACATCTTCCGCGCTGGTATGCAGCAGTTTCGCAAGGTTCTCCGGCGACTCCAATGCGTTCTGGCGCAGGAGTTTCAATAGTTCGTCCATGGGGTTCTCCTCCGTTTACAACCCGCAGGGCGTGTTATATCATCTAGCCGCCTGTTGTCAAACATGTCGCTGGATAACATACGGATTGTGCTTGTCGGGACGATCTACGGAGGGAACGTAGGGTCGGTCTGCCGTGCCATGGGCAACATGGGCTTCTGCGACCTTGCTCTCGTTGCTCCGCACGACCTGATGATGGAAGAGGCGCGAAAGATGGCCTGCCACGCCACCGAGATACTCGACAACCGGTCTGAGTTCGCGACGCTGGCGGAAGCGGTCGCGGACTGTGGAGTTGTGTTCGGTACGACGGCGCGCAAGGGCTTGTACCGCCAGCATGTTCGCACCCCCCGCGAGTGGGCTCCGCGTGCCGTGGAAGCGGCGGGAACGGGCAAGGTGGCACTCGTATTCGGGCCCGAGGACAACGGCCTCGGCAATGAGGAGATAGGGCAGTGCACCCACCTGATCAGGATACCCACCGCGGAGTACAGTTCGCTCAACGTCTCGCAGGCCGTACTGATCTGCCTCTACGAGATATTCACTGCCACGGGTTCGTATGTTGCCCCGGACGAGAAGACTCCGGAAGCTACAGCTGACATGAAGGAGCGGATGTTCGAGATGTGGCGCGAGTCGCTGCTCGACATAGGGTTCATGCTGGACGACAAGGCCGATCACATGATGCTTGGTATCCGCCGCATTTTCTCCCGCGGAAGACTCACGCGCGATGATGTGAAAATCCTGATGGGAGTCGCGCGGCAGATGGGATGGGTCTCCGGCCGCATACGTGAACTGCAGTGCGGGGCCGGTCCAGGACCTGCCGGGCAGGGGGAATCAGTTGCATCACCGGATAAGACAGCCGTATAATTGGTAATTATGAGTGCGCCCGCCACAACCTATGTCGCCGGACTGCTCAAGCAGACGGGACTGTTCGCCGCGGACCAGGTCCAGGGGATCGTTGACGATGCCCGCGGTCAGGGCGGGAGCGTCACCCGGGCGGTCGTAAGCGGGGGATACGCAAAGGAAGACGCATTCCTGGAGGCCCTGGCAAAGGTGATGCGCCTGTCGTACGTGCGCCTCGAAGCCGCCAGTATCGCGAAGGAAGTCCTTGAGAAGCTTCCGACGCGAGCTGTCTTCCAGTACAACGTGATTCCTCTCGCGTTCCAGGGCGGCGCGCTGGAAGTTGCCACGAGTGACCCCCTTGACGCCGGTCTTGTTGACGCCCTGCGACTTGCCGCCGGGAGCAGGGTGAAGCTCACACTGAGTCCTTCGACCGACATAGCGAACGCAGCCAAGGCCCTCTACGGAGTCGGCGCCGATACGGTTGACCGCATGATGCGGGACAACCGGTTCGAGGAACTGCAGGTCACCAGCGGCAAGGTCGACCTGAGCGAGCTGGACCAGGAAACGTCGATCGTCAAGTTCGTGAACCAGATCATCTGGGAAGCCTACCAGCAGGGCGCAACGGACATCCATTTTGAGCCGATGGAGAACGAACTGCGGATCAGGTACAGGGTTGATGGCGTGCTGCACCAGACACCGGTCCCCGCCCAGCTAAACCGCTTCCAGGCCGCGATCATATCGCGCATAAAAGTCATGGCCAGCCTCGACATTGCCGAGAAGAGGATGCCAATGGACGGGCGCATCGGGCTTCGCGTTGGAAACCAGGACGTGGACATTCGCGTATCCACCATGCCTACGGTGTACGGTGAAAGCGTGAGCCTTCGCCTGCTTCAGACAAAGGGCAATGTTATCACCATCAAAGAACTCGGAATGAATGAGAAGGATTGCGTCAAGATAGAGCGCATCATTCACAAGCCGAACGGCATTGTCCTGGTTACGGGGCCGACCGGATCGGGCAAGACCACCTCGCTCTATGCGTATCTCCACGAGATCAACACCATGGACCAGCGGATCCTGACGGTGGAGGAGCCTATCGAATACGAAATGCCCGGCATCAACCAGGTGCTCGTGCGATCGGATATCGGACTCACCTTCGCCACCGTGCTGCGTTCGTTCATGCGGCAGGACCCGGATATCATAATGGTGGGCGAAATACGCGACTTCGAAACGGCGGAAATTGCGATCCAGGCGTCGCTGACCGGCCACCTTGTGTTCAGCACGCTTCACACGAACGATGCGTCGGGGGCGTTCACGCGCCTGCTGGACATGGGCGTTGAGCCGTACCTCGTTGCGTCGGCTGTCGAGGCCGTCGTGGCGCAACGTCTTGTCCGGCGCCTCTGCACGTCCTGCAGGCAGCCGATCCAGCCTGACAGGAAGGATCTCGCCCAGGTTGGATTCCCGATCGACAAGCTGGATGGCGGGACCCTGTTTCGCGTCGGCCAGTGCGAGAAGTGCCGGAAAACCGGTTTCCGCGGTCGCGGGGGCATTTTCGAGGTGCTGGAAGTAACCGATCCCATCGAGTCGCTCGTGATCACCCGCAGGCCGACCAACGAGATCAAGCAGAAGGCCATGTCTGAAGGCATGAGGACCCTGCGTGATGACGGCTGGGAGAAGGTTCTCGCCGGTGTCACCACTGTTGAAGAGGTGATGAGCGCTACCGAGGAGAATGCAGCTTAGCAGTTCCTTTCCGCAAGGGAGACGCACGTGCCCAAGTTCACCTATACAGCCAGGAACAGGTCCGGCGAAAAGGTGCAGGGCCTTGTTGAGGCAGCCGACCGGCGCCTTGCCCTTGTCGATCTCGAGCGGCAGGGACTAGTCCCCGTATCCCTTGTTGAGAGTGCCAGTGCAAGGCAGGCCGAGGCCGAGAAGGGCAAGCGGGGCAGGTTCAAGCTCCAGCTCAAGCGCGAGCGGATGACCGGCCGGGAGGTACTGCTCTTCACCACGGAACTCAGTGACCTGCTCGCATCCGGCATGACGCTCGGAAACGCGTTGAACAGCCTGGCCAACCGCGGTACGGGGAAACCCGGCGACCGGATCGTGGCCGAGCTGCGCGATGCCATCGTGCAGGGCGTCAGCCTTTCAGACGCGCTCGCAAGGCACAAGTCCACCTTCTCCAACCTCTACGTGAGCATGATCCGGGCGGGGGAGGCAAGCGGGGCGCTTGACGAGATCCTCAGGCGACTGGTGTCCCACTTCGAGCGGATACAGGAGACGCGGGAGAAGGTCGTGATGGCGCTGGTGTATCCCGCCATTGTGATGCTCCTCGGCCTGTTGACGGTGGTATTCTCCATGGTGAAAGTGGTCCCGAAGTTCAAGACGGTGTTCGATTCCATCGACCAGGCATTGCCGCTGCCGACGCGCATGCTGATAGGCGCGAGCGAGTGGTCCATACGGTACGGCTGGCTCGTGCTGGCGGTGATTGGAATCATAGTGATCCTGATCGCGCGGGGGCTGAAGACGGATCGCGGCCAGCGCCTCCGGGACGGCATGCTGCTGCACATGCCGTTGATCCGCGGCGTCGTGGCGTCGGGCGTCTACGCGAATTTCGCCCGCACGCTGGGGACGCTCCTTTCGAACGGCGTCCCGATCCTGCAGGCGCTGGGCATTACCGAGGCAACGGTGGGCAACCTCGTTATTTCCACGGAAATAAGGAAGGCCCGTGAACGCGTAACGGACGGCACGACAATTTCGAAGCCGCTTGCCGCGGGAGGCGCCTTCCCGAGGGCAATGACGGAAATGCTCGAGGTGGGCGAACAGACGGGCGACATGGCAAGGGCGTTGAACCACATAGCCCGCCGGTACGAGGGAGAACTGGATCGGAACATAAAGATATTCACCACGGCACTTGAACCCATCCTGATCGTCCTCGTTGCACTTGCCGTAGGATTCGTTGCCATAAGCATATTGATGGCCGTATTCAGCATGACCAATGGATTGAACGTGTAGAAACGGTCCTGTTTGTGAAAGGAGCCGGAATATGAAAACTGAAGAGAGATCGGCAAACGCAGTCGGTCGCGGCGGTTTCACCCTTGTGGAAGTTCTGCTGGTGGTGGTGATCCTCGGCATCCTGGCAGGTGTTGTGGTTGGCACGTTTGCCAAGAAACAGAAAGGCGCCATGATCCGTGCCACGCGCGCCAGCATCGCGGCCATCTGCACGCAGGTGGACCTCTACGAAGTGGATACGGGTCGTTTTCCACCGTCGTTGCAGTCGCTGATCCAGAATGACGGGGCACCCAACTGGGACGGGCCCTACCTGAAAGGCGGGATGCCGGCTGACTCATGGGGCACGGCCTTCCAGTACCAGGTTCGCGGCGAGAAGGACTACAGTGTGTCGTCCGCAGGTCCGGATCTGCAGCACGGCACTGGCGACGATATCACCAGCTTCGCCACCCCAACCGCCAGCGAGTAGGGGAACTCTCTTGCCGGCAAATTCCACTCGCAGGATTACGAGGGGATTCACCCTCGTTGAGCTCCTGCTTGTGGTCGCCATCCTGGGCGTTGTGGTCGCGGTGACAATGCCCTCGTTCGTGCGTTCGTTACGGGGTAACAGGCTTCGCGCTGCAGCCAGGACCGTGGTGATGGCCGGGCGCTATGCCCGAAGCATGGCCATAGTAGGGCAACAGAGGATCCTCCTGCAGTTCAACCTCGACAACGCCGCCGTGTCGGTAGTTGCCGGCGAGGATATCGGCAGACCTTCTGAGGCGCCGCCTCCGATCGAGGATGAGGGGATGGAAGAGAACGAGCCGGCCCCGACCGCTGCGCCCCCGGTGGCAGACGGGGAACCGGACGTTCCAACCGTCCTGCCGGGAATACTCAGGCAGCTTGACAGGGTCGTGGTGGAATCGGTCGAACGCACGGGATCGGCGGAACGGATCACCAGTGGTATGGCAATCATCCAGTACCGGAGCAACGGAACGTGCGAGCCTTACGAAAGCAGGCTCAGGGACGAAGACGGAATAGTCATGGTCATCACGGTAGACGCGCTGGGTTCCGTGAAAACACGCAGGGAAGATTGATGAGAAAGACACGTTCAGACGGCGGGATGACGCTCGTGGAGGTGCTCCTCGCCGCGTTCATACTCGGGGTCGGTATGATGGTCCTTGTCACCGCTTCGAGCCGTTGCGTGGCCGTGATGCGCAAGGCCGCGGTATTCCAGGCGGCGCGCTGGACCTTGGACCGCGGCGAGGCCGATCACCCCCTCATCAGGACGAACGATATCAAGATGCTGGAAGTGGATGCCACTGAGTACCCGGGCGGTATGTTCTACGAGCGGATCGTGGAGGATGACGAAGATGAGGACGGACTGTTTGTGATCCGATCACGGGTTTCATGGTCCAGCCACGAGAGAACACTGTTTGAAGAGGCAGTACGCTACATGCTGGAGGATCCCAGTGCGAAGAAGTGAACACCGGCCCGGATATTGTCGGGCCACCGGGAGAGATCCACTGTGCATCGGCGCCTTTACCCTTCTCGAGGTGCTTATCTCGGTTTCGATACTCGCGGCGATAGTCACGGTGACGTTCCTGTGTTTCTCGGCAGCGACAACCGCGTGGAAGAAGGGCCAGAAGCTCAGCGATAATCTCCATCATGGTGACTTCATCATCGAGCAGGTCGTGATGGGACTCAGGTCGGCTTATTTCCCGGAAGGTTCGGCAGTCCGCGGGACATACGGTTTCTGGAACGAGGACGGGGGTGAAGGCGAGGGGGCGCAGGACTGGATAAGCTGGGTGAAGCTGGGCAGGGCACTGGTGGGTGATGACTGCCCGTTTGCCGGGACACCGCACAGGGTGAAGCTCGCGCTGGCCAATGATGATGATGGCAAGACAAGGGTTGCCGTGACCGCGTGGAGGCTTCACGGCCAGCCGGATGATTTCGATCCGGCGGAGATAGAGCCCACCTACCTGCCGGCTAACGTCCGTGGCTTTAACTGCAGGGCCGCCTATCGCAAGGTGGACGGTGTCATCGAGTGGCTCGATGTCTGGGAACAGACGAACAGGCTGCCGACGCTTGTTGAGCTGACTTTCTACCTGGAGCCTCTGGAGGAGGGTGAGCAACCGGTCGAGGTGAAACGCCTGGTCCGGATCCCGCTCGGGGTTTTGTCATGGAAATAACCGCTACCACAAATCAGAGGCTGCTGCGGCGCGGTTCGGCCCTCGTGGTCGTGCTGTGGGTTATCGGCCTCATGTCGATCCTGGTCACGTCAATGGCGTTCGAGGCCCACCTGGAAGCGCGGGTGACATCGTACTACAGGAAGAGGATGAAGGCGGAATACCTTGCCATGTCCGGGCTTGAGGTGGCCGAGATGCTGATGCGACGGAGCGTGGACTACAAGAAAGCACCTCCTCCGCAGACGGCTGACACGAAGGACGACTACTGGTACGAGGACGTGCGTCGTCTGTCCGAGGGGCTGGAGATCTCGGGGCTGGAAGAGAAACTTGGCGACGGTGTGATCACCCTGGACATAAAGCCGGAACCGGCGCTGAGAAATGTCAATCGCCTCAACGAGGAAGACTGGGAAAGGGTTCTTGAGGTCGGCGGAATACCGGAGGAGTACTGGGCGGAACTGGTGGAGTGCTTCCAGGACTGGCTGGATCCGGATGACAAGCCGAGGATCAACGGCGCCGAGACGGAGGACTACTACGCCACGCTCGACAAGCCGTACGGGGCCAAGAACGGGAACCTCGATACCGTTGACGAACTGCTGGATGTGAAGGGGTTCACGCCCGCTATCCTCTTCGGGGGACAGATGGAAGTGAACCGGAAGACCGAAACTGGTGAAGAGAAGCCTGAGCCGATCACGGTAAGCGGGATCTACGACCTGCTTACGACCTACGGGGACGGAAAGGTCAACGTCAACGCCGCCGGCGACCGGGTCCTTCGCACGCTTCTCGATGTCGACGCGATTGACGCCGGTGCGATAATTGAGGAGCGCGAGGGAACGGAAGACGATGCAGGAAAGCAGATAGATACGTCGTTCAAGAGTGTCGAAGACTTCATGAGCAGGGTCCCGGGACTGAATCCGGCTGTCAAAAATTCGGTCAGCACGTCTTCTGCCATATTCCGGATACAGACAAAGGGCCGTGTCGGCAACGTCGAACGGCAAATCACGTGCGTGGCCACGTTTGCCTACCCGCGCCTCACGATTGTCCGATGGAGAGAGGAGTAGGGGCCTTTATTCCGGACGAACAGCAGAACACCGAGTGTTGAATAATGTAGTGGCACCGCCTGCCTGCAGCGCCATGCGCAGCACTGCGGGCAGGCTGTGAGGCGCATCTGGCGACTGTCCCGCATGGCACTGACGCGGGGGCGGTGAGATGTGTAGGGCCGGACTTCACGTCCGGGCCCGCTCTGAAGTATGCGTGCCCTCATAGATCCCCTCCTTTCAGCTTGAACTGGGGCTCCAAGCCAAATAGGGTGCAGCTTTTTGAGCTGGGATGGGCCTGGCAGGGGAGAAAACCAAAGAATGAAATCGGCACTGGTCGTGTGGGGCGGATGGTCTGGGCATGAACCTGAGCAATGCGCGAACATCTTCGCGCCATGGCTCCGGAAAAAGGGGTTCAACGTCACTGTTTCAACGAATCTCGATGTTTACCTCGACAAGAAGAAGATGGCCCGTTACTCGGTCATCGTGCCGATCTGGACGATGGGACAGATCACGGGCGAGCAGAGCCAGGGCCTGCAGCAGGCCATCCTTGGCGGCGTCGGGCTGGCTGGCTGGCATGGCGGCATGTGCGACTCCTTCCGCATGGACACCGGCTACCAGTTCATGACCGGCGGCCAGTGGGTTCATCACCCGGGCGGCATTGTTCCCTACACGGTGAAGATCATCGACAGGAAGGATCCCATCACGCGCGGGCTCAAGGATTTCAAAATGACATCGGAGCAGTACTACATGCACACCGACCCGGGGAACGAGGTCCTGGCCACAACCACGTTCAGCGGCAAGTTCGGCGGCATCCCGTGGATCAAGGGGACAGTGATGCCTGCTGTCTGGAAGCGACCGTTCGGCAAGGGGAGCGTGTTCTATGCCTCAATCGGTCACGTGGCGAAGGATTACGAGGTACCGGAAGCCCTGGAAATCGTGAAGCGCGGCATCCTGTGGGCGGCCGGTCAGAAGATTGTCGAAGAATACCGCAGCTAAAGGAGGATATTCAGACATGGCACTGTTCAAGAAAGCATCCGATATCAAGGTTGGCGTGATCGGGTATGGCGGCGCCTTCAACATGGGGCGGCACCATCTTAACGAGATGAAACAGGCCGGCATGGTCCCGACTGCCGTCGCAGAAATCGACAAGGATCGCCTGAAGGTCGCTACGCAGGATTTCCCCGGCATCGAGACGTATACCTCGGTTGCCGAAATGCTTAAGAAGTCCAGGGTCAACCTGCTGGCAATTATCACCCCCCACAACACGCACGCTGATCTTGCGATCCAGTGCTTGAAGGCCGGAAGGCACGTTGTGTGTGAGAAGCCGTTCGCGATCACAACCGCCGAGTGCGATGCGATGATAGCGGAGGCCAGGAAGCACAAGCTCGTCCTCTCGACCTATCATAACCGCCACTGGGACGGGTGCATCATGGAGGCCGTTGATATCATCGGCAAGGGTGCGATAGGTGAAGTCGTGCGCATCGAGTGCCACATGGCGAGCTGGGGCAAGCCGGGCGACTGGTGGCGGACCAGCAAGAGCATTTCCGGCGGAGTTCTGTACGACTGGGGCGTACACCTTCTTGAGTATGCCCTGCAGGTGGCCCGGTCCGAGGTCTCGGAAGTCATGGGCTTTGCCCACTATGGTTTCTGGGCAGACCAGACGAAGTGGAAGAAGGACACTAACGAGGACGAGGGTTTTGCCGTCATAAGGTTCAAGAGCGGCGCGATGGCTACTCTCTGCATCTCGAATATCGCCTCGAAGGGCTATGAAAGCTGGCTCGACTTCAGCGGTACGAAGGGCTCGTACATCATGCGCTGGAACGACTACGACCTGATCACGCACGACGGTGACAAGACTGTTCGGACAACCGGCAGGAACCGCCAGGGCGAGAGCAGCAAGCTCTACCAGAACATCGCCGACCACCTGTCCAAGGGGACAAAGCTCGTCATTACGCCCGAGTGGGCAAGGCGGCCCATCCATATCCTGGATCTTGCCAACCAGAGCGCGAAACTCGGCAGGGCGATGAAGGCCAAGTACGGGTGAGCAACGGGATCAGATTCTCAAGGAGTTGAAAATGGAAAAAGTAAAAGTCGGGATAGTCGGTTGCGGCAACATAAGCGGCATCTACTTCAAGAACATGACTCAGGTGTTCGAGATCCTGGAGGTGAAAGCCTGCGCAGACCTCGACATGGGCCGCGCGAAGGCCAAGGCTGCGGAATTTGCCGGCGTGAAGGCCATGACGGTGGATGAACTGATGGCCGACCCGGAAATACGTATCGTCGTGAACCTCACGATTCCGAAGGCGCATGCCCCCGTGGCGCTGCGCGCAGTCCAGTCGGGAAAGAGCGTTCACAGCGAGAAGCCGCTGTCACTTACGAGGGAAGAGGGCAAGCAGCTGCTGAAAGAGGCGAAACAGCACAAGGTGCTGGTCGGCGGCGCCCCTGACACCTTCATGGGAGCCGGGATCCAGACATGCCGTCAGCTCATCGAGTCGGGGGCGATTGGCACACCTGTCGCGGCCACGGCATTCATGATGTGCCACGGTCACGAAGGCTGGCACCCTGACCCCGAGTTCTACTACGAGGTCGGCGGCGGCCCGATGTTCGATATGGGTCCGTACTACCTGACGGCGCTGGTGAACCTGCTTGGCCCGGTGAAGCGCGTGCAGGGTTCCGCACGGATATCCTTCCCGACCCGTACGATCACGAGCGAGAAGAAACGCGGGAAGGTTGTGCAGGTGGAAGTTCCGACGCACGTTGCCGGCATCATGGACTTCGAGAGCGGCGCCGTGGGAACGATCGTGACCAGTTTTGATGTGTGGCGCCATCACCTGCCCTGCATCGAGATCCACGGAAGCGAGGGATCACTGGTGGTCCCGGACCCCAACGGTTTCGGCGGAACGCCGTTGCTGTTCAAGAAAGGCGAACAGGACTGGAAAGAGGTCGCACTGACGCGTCCCTACGCCGAGAACAGCCGCGGGATTGGCGTTGCCGACATGGCCTACTCGCTGTTGCGGAAACGTCGCAAGCACCGCTGCAGCGGGCTGCTGACATATCACGTGCTTGACCTGATGCACGCATTCCACGACGCATCGGCGAACGGGAAGGCCGTGAAGGTGCGCAGCAAGTGCGAGAAACCGGCGCTGATGCCCGAAGGGCTCAAACCCGGTCAGCTTGATGCGTGAAGAACAGAGTTTTGACAGGATAGCAGGATTGGACGAGAAACACGGCGAATGACGTCTTGCCATGAGGCGAAAACGTCATTCGCCGTAGTGTTCTAAATGTTTGTTTCCGAATTCTGTGAATCCTGTCTAGAGCATATTAAGAAATGTCGGAACCGTCTTTGCGTTGTAGCCGCCCCGCTCTGTCGGGGCGAAGAACGACGCGGCGGCAGAGCGCCGCGGCTACAGTATTTGTGAAAGCGCTCTAGCACTTCCGCCGGAGTTTCTTCATCCGGGGCTTGTGGACAAGAACCAGGTCCCCGATGTCAACGCCGAGTGCTTCCGCGACCATGTGGCACTTGCACTTCAGCAGGTAGTAGAAGTTCTCGGGCCGTTCGTCGCAGGTTTCGAAGTTGCCGTGTCCCTTGCTGATGACGATGTGCGACGATTCCACAGCTTTGAGGAACTGCCGGGAGACGAGCGTCCAGTCGACTCCTATGTCGTTCGATCCGGTTTCGATGACGGGGACCACGTCAGCAAGGCCGGTCATCCTGGCATCGGACATGGTTGCGTCGTTCACGATGGGGCCCGACTTGACTGCAAACGTGACCCTGGCTCCAGCTTTGAGCATCTGGCGGAGCAGGGGGATGTCGAAAACGATTTCGCCGGCGTTATCACCTATGTAGAGGACGCGGGCACCGGGCTTCAGTTCACGGCGCAGTTCGTCGGTGGCGTCTATGCGGAATGGACGGTCGAGAAGGGCAGGGATGTCGCGTTTGATGTCGAACTTCTGGCCCACGCCCAGATCTATGATGTTTCCTGCCGCCGCGGCTTTCAGGGCGACGTGCAGGGGGTCACGGGCGGCGTTCACTCGCTTCTGCACGTATGGCAGCAGGCGCATGGCCGTCCGGTTGCACCTGGCCTTGATGGCGCGGTATGGATCGCGGTTTCCCGTGACATCAACGACGGTCTTGTAGAGAGGGCGCGAAAGACTTGCCGGGGCCCTGTCAAGGTGCGTTACTGCCACCCATCGTGCCACATCCTGCATTACCTTGAGGTGCTTCCTGCGGTCCTTTGTTGCGAACCGGGCGGAATCAAGCGCCTGCCTGAACACGCAAACAATACAGTCTGGTTTTGCCTTCACGTACGGTCACCATCTCCTTCGACAAAGGGGAGAAGAATAGCGGGAAACGGTCCTTTGGAAACAACAAACTCTCTTGTGTCCGCAGTATCAGCCGACTGCAACCAGCATGAGGCCGAGGAATATGACAACAGCACCGGCGATCTTCGGAAGACCGGCCGGTTCCCCCAGGACTACTATGCCGAGGGCGGTGCCGAGGGGAATGCTGAGCTGGCGAAAGGCTGCGACGTAGCTCACGTTCTTCACAAATGCGAGCGATACGAGGATGAGCACGTAACCGGCCCAGATGCCAATGCCTGTGATGGCGGCATGGCGCGCATTCGTGCGGAGCTCGCGGCGCAGTTCATCCGGGCCGCTCCGTCGCACTGCTGCTATGGCGGCCAACCACAGCGCGGCCAGGAGGCCCTCCATGAAGGCGTATAGCAGGGTGGCGGGTATGGTGCCCAGCGCGAGGGCCGGCGTTGTTCTCATGCAGCGAAGGGCTTCGTCGTCAAAGATCGAATAGCCTGCGGTGCCGATTGCAGCCAGGAGGGCGAGACCGCAGGTTGCGTTGAAGTAGTTGGCGGACTTGATGTCGCTGAAATGCAGCATCGGCAGCAGGAAACAGCCAGCGACCACGAGGACTATTCCCGCGACACAGAGCCCTGAGATTTCGTGCCCGCGCCCGAGAATGAACGTCACTGCTGATACGACGATGATCGGGGAAGACCTGGCAAGGGGGTATGCAACGGACATGTGGCCGGCCCTGTATGCGCCGGCAAGTGATGTGTAGTACATGGCCATGAATGCGCTGGTTGCGACCAGCATGAGCCAGACTTTGCCGGGGATGTGTGCGATCGCGTGGCGGTAGATTACAGGCACCGGTGACAGGACGAGTACCCCGGTGACTGACGCGATCAGGAAGAAAGACGTGGACGGTTCCTTGCTCTTTGTCAGCAGGTTCCACCCGGCATGTATTGCCGCGGAAATAACCACAAGAATGATGGCTGTGAGCGACATGTGAGTACGTTCGGACGAAGGCGGAAGGTAGGCCATCGGCTTGTGCCCGTCCAGATGAAAGACCGGATTCCCTGTTGTCCCTTGCAGGGCGGCTGTGCTAGTCATATGTACAGTGGTTTCCGTTTCAGGAATGCCCTGGCCATGAAGAAACTACCTGCTGGCAAGTCAGGCCGCGCACCGAGGCCTTCACTGAGGGGTGAAGGGTATACCTTTGTGGTATACGGGGATTGCTGTTCGGGAGTGCCGGGCGGTGCATTCGAAAGGAACTTCGCCGCTGTCAATGCGCGGATCAGGCAGCTTTCCCGAAAGCCTGATTTCATCATCTTTCTCGGCGATCACATTGCGGGGGCCACGGAGAACGAGACGGAACTGAGGAAACAGTGGCGGTACTGGCTGGACTCGGAGATGAGCTGGGCGAGGGGGACGCCGCTGTTTCACGTGACCAGCAACCATGACACGTACAGCACGATGTCGGAGCGGGTGTGGCGCGATATCTTTCCAGGCATCCCGCGGAACGGGCCCCCGGGGCAGGAAGGATTGAGCTACTGGGTACGGCGGGGTGGTCTGCTCCTGGTGTGTGTCAATACGAGCTTCTCGGGCCTCGGCGGTAACGGACACGTTGAGAACAAGTGGCTGGAATCGGTGTTGAGCGATAATTCCGATGCGCGTTTGAAACTGGTCGCCGGGCATTACCCGGCCTTTCCCGTGAACAGCTATGGCGATCGGCCTCTCTGGTGCATCGTGGAAGATGAGGCCCGGTCATTCTGGTCAGTTCTCGTACGCCACGGTGTGGCGGCATACCTGTGTTCACATGTCATTGCTTTTGACCAGCAACAGCACGACGGCGTGCTCCAGGTATGCTCGGGCGGGGCGGGCACAAACTACGGCCTTGGCGGATTCATGGGCGAGGGGGAGTATCTCCACTTTGTGAGCGCCACAGTTGGGGGCAGCACGCTGCGCCTGGAGGCTGTCGACACTGGTGGTCTGGTACGAGAACGGTTTTCTGTCAGGTTGCACGGCAGGTAACCTTCCGGGTTCGGCAGGCTTGTGTGTCTCCTTGGTCGACTGTATTGTGTCGGTCCTTGTTGAAAGAGAACAGAAACCGAATATGAAAACACGGAAAACTGCCGAACGCGCATCCCGGGCTTGCAGCGATGCAACGCTGAAGGCGCTGACAACCGACGTGGGCACGATATGGCCCTCGCTCTACCATACCCGATCCAGCTTTGTCGTGAACGTGACACATGGTGTCACCGCGGCTTCCATAGCGGCAATTCCTGCCGGCAGGGGCGCAAAGGCTACATTGCACGGGAAGCTGCTGGAAGGCGGGAGAAAATGCGGGCCCTGTCCGCTCACTGTCGGCTGCAATCGATTTCCTGTTCTGGTAACGGCGGCCGATGGAATGACGCGCAGGACTTACGAAGTGAAGATCATCAGGTCAGCCGCCACGCCGCGATGGACACGGGTTCTTGAACACGCGCCTTTCAAGATAAGGGATTCCGAGGGTGAGCTGGTTTTCAAGAACAGGATGTGGATCCTTGGCGGTTACACACCGAAGCTTGTTACCGATGTCTGGAGCAGCACCAACGGGCTGCAGTGGAAACGCGCGGGAAAGATCCCGGATCAAAGCGGAATCAACATACCTGTCCAGTTCGCGCATGCCGGGCGAATGTGGATATCTGGAAACACCGGGAAGTTCTTTTCCTCGCGAGATGGTGCCAAATGGTCCCTGGTAACAGAGAAAGCCCCGTGGGCCGGACGCTATGCCGCCGGTTCTGCCGTGTTCAAGGGAAGGATGTGGGTTGCGGGCGGGTTAAAGGATCACACCGCGTACAACGATGTGTGGTCCTCTGCCGATGGCCGCAGGTGGAACCTCGAAACCGCGCACGCCGAATGGTCGCCGCGCCAGGTTTTCGGCAACCTGGTAGTGCACGACGACAAGTTGTGGCTCGTTGGCGGCGGAATCGCCTCATACCAGCCTTTCCGCGCGTATACCGATGTCTGGAGTTCGAGAGACGGAAGAAGCTGGGAACTGGTTACCGCCAAAGCACCATGGCCTTGCCGGATCTGGAGTTCCTGCGCCGTGTTCCGGGGACATCTATGGCTGCTGGGAGGGTATCGCGCCCAGCCTGATTCCCGCAACCTGGGTGACGTCTGGTATTCACGCGACGGACAGGAATGGGAGGAACTGGTCTCCGAGAATGTGTGGTCGGCGCGTCACGAACTGTCGCCCATGGTGCTGGATGACAAGTTGTGGGTTGTTGCCGGCAATGCATGGCCGCTCATGAACGATATCTGGCAGCTCGACATACCGGGACTGACGTTCGTGTCACAACCGGTGGTCGAGGAGTACCGGCACGCGCTCTATCGCTACGAGGCCATGGCGCGGTTCAACAGGTCCGGCAAGGCCGTCAGGTACAGGCTTGTACAGGCTCCCGACTGGCTCGAAGTGGACGCCGCCCGGGGGGTGATAAGCGGGACCCCGCCTGCAGTGGGAGAATTTCCTGTCACGATAGAGGCCTTCGATGCTGATAGTGAAAGCACGAAGCAGATGTACGTGTTGCATGTGATACCAATCGGTTGATTCTGGTGGGCCGGCTGTTATCTGCCTGAACCGGAACTGGACCGGTGCATTGCCGCAACGAGGCAGACAGCTGCTGCGGATGCAAACACGGCGCCCGCAAGGAATGTTGCCGCCGGTCCAACCGAATTCCACAGTGCCCCGGCGATGATGCTTGCGAGCAGCAATGCGCCGCCGGAGACAAGGTTGAAGATCCCGAACCCGGTTCCCACGAGCTCCAGCGGGGCAGTGTCTGCCACGAGCTTTGACAACAGGCCCTGGGTTGCGGCCATGTGCAGTCCCCACAACGCGGCTCCGGCAAGTACCACCAGTGGCGTCGCGGCCACGGCCAGCAGGATGTCGGCGACGACAAGGAGGGCCAGCCCGATGAGGAGGAGCCCATGGCGGCTGAAGCGGTCGGCCGCTGCGCCGGCAGGGTAGGCCGCCCCGGCATAGAACACGTTCATCACGACCATGACCAGCGGGACGTAGCGGGTCTCAAAGCCTGTGTCTTGGGCGCGAAGAACGAGGAAGGCCTCGCTGAATCGTGCCAGCGTGAACACGGCTCCGAGCAATACTACCATCCAGTAGGCCGGCGGCAGGCGCCTCGCATCAGCCATTGTCAGCGCAGACCTGGCGCGGCCCGTGACGGGATGCTCCGGTTCGCGGACGAAGGAAGACAGAACAGCCACGGCAAGAAAGGCAGGTACCACGGCTATCCACATGGCCGTCCTCATGCTGCCGGCAAACGAGGCCATCAGCACGATGGCAAGCACCGGACCGATCACCGCTCCAACCGAATCCAGTCCCTGTCGGAGGCCGTACGCCGCACCGCGCATCGGCGGCGGGACAATGTCGGCGACAAGGGCATCGCGTGGCGCACCACGGATGCCTTTGCCGATACGGTCGACAAAACGGGCTGCGAAGACCCAGCCGACCGAGTTTGCCAGTGGGAATATGGGCTTGGTGAAAGCGGCGAGGGCATAGCCGAGAATCATGAGGAACTTCCGCCTGCGGAAATAGTCGCTCAGTACACCCGAGAAGACCTTCATCACGGCAGCCGTTGCTTCCGCGATCCCCTCGACTACTCCCACGGTAACCATCGAGGCGCCAAGGGACGTAACCATGAACACGGGCAGGAGGCTGTGGATCAGTTCCGATGACGTATCCATGAACAGGGATCCGAATCCCAGTGCCCAGATGCCAGCAGGGAGAGTTCGCCATGCAGGGCGGGTGGAGGATAGGGGACGACCAACCTCCGTTGGTGGGTGTGCCTGTATTTCACTCATGTATCGTCGGGTCCCGCGGGAACGGGCTTGCAGAGTGCCGCTACTGTGCAAGCAGCTTGTTGATCGCCTCGGCCGCCCGGCGTCCTTCGCCCATGGCGAGTATCACGGTGGCCGCGCCCAGCACAATGTCGCCCCCTGCATAGACGCGGTCCACGGAAGTCCTGCCCGTGGCCTCGTCCACTATGATGTTCCCGTACTTGTTCGTCTGGATGGCCGGTGTGGTTTTCTTGATGAGGGGGTTGGACTCGTTGCCAATTGCCACTATCACTGCGTCCACATCCATCATGAATTCGCTGCCCTTGATTTCGACGGGCCGCCTGCGGCCGGACTCATCCGGCGCCCCGAGCTCATAGCGCAGGCATTCCATTCCGACCACCCGTCCCTGGTCGTTGCCGATGATTCGCTTGCAGTTTTCGAGCATGTGGAAGATGACGCCTTCCTCCTTGGCGTTGCGCGCCTCCTCGACACGCGCCGGCATCTCGGCCTCCGTGCGGCGATAGACGAGGTGGACCTCGTCAGCGCCGAGCCGGACGGCGGTCCGTGCGGAGTCCATGGCGACGTTGCCGCCGCCGAGAACAGCCACCCGCTTTGCGCGGACGATGGGCGTATCTGCATGATCACGGTCAAAAGCGCGCATCAGGTTGGAGCGAGTCAGGAACTCGTTGGCTGAAAAGACGCCAACCAGGTTTTCGCCCGCCACGTTCATGAATTTCGGCAACCCGGCCCCGGTTCCTACAAACACGGCATCAAAGCCGTCCTTCTCGAGCAGGTCCTGCAGCTTGCGGGTGCGGCCGACGACGAAGTTGGTTATCACCTCGACACCCATGGCCTTCAGGTTGTCGATTTCCAGCTCAACGATCTTCTTGGGAAGGCGGAATTCCGGTATGCCGTACATCAGCACGCCGCCCGGCTTGTGGAATGCCTCGTACATGGTGACAGCATGGCCTTCGCGCCGGATGTCGGCTGCAGCCGTGATGCTTGCGGGCCCGCTGCCGATCACGGCTACTTTCTTCCCGGTTGCGGCCTTCACGGCGGGGGCCTTCTTGCCGGCCTGCTCGCGTTCCCGGTCAGCCGCGAACCGCTCCAGTCGGCCGATCGAGACCGCATGGTCCACGTTCTTGAGGATCTTGCCCATTGTGCACGGTTCCTGGCACTGGACCTCCTGGGGGCATACACGCCCGCACACTGCCGGCAGAAGGCTGTTCTCCCTTATCACGCTGATGGCCCGGCCGTAGTCCCCGTCGGCCATGGCTTTCACGAATTCCGGGATCCTGATCCTGACAGGGCACCCCTGTACGCACGGGGCATTCTTGCACTGGAGACAACGCATTGCCTCGACACGGGCCTGTTCCTCAGTGTATCCGATGGCCACTTCGTTCATGTTGCCGCGGCGTACCTGCGGGTCCTGGACACGCATCTCCTGGGCCGGGATACCAGACCTGTCCTTCGGCTTGAGCGCGTCCTTGCGCGGCAAGAGGTCCTTGAACAGGTGGCTGGCTTCGTCTGCAAGCTGGTCGGCGGACTTCATACGGACTTCTCCTTCACGGCCATTTCAAGATGGCACTTGTCATGGGCGGCCTTCTCGTCGTTCTTGTAGGCGCCAAGCCGCTTCATCATGTTGTCGAAATCAACCTTGTGGCCATCGAATTCGGGTCCGTCCACGCAGACGAACCTGGTCTCGCCTCCGACTGTGACACGGCAACCGCCGCACATGCCGGTTCCATCTATCATTATCGTGTTCAGCGAGACCATTGTACGTACCTGGAAGGGACGGGTGGTTTCCGCGCAGAACTTCATCATTATCGGCGGACCGATGGCCACGGCCAGGTCGGGCTTGGGCGTACGCATGCATACTTCCTTGAGGGGTTCAGTGACGAGCGCCTTGCGACCGTAGGAACCGTCATCCGTGCAGATGATGATTTCGTCGGCGATCTTCCGGATGAGGTCTTCGAGGATCACGAGTGACTTGTTGCGGGCGCCGACGATGCAGATCACGCGGTTCCCGGCCTCTTTCATGCCCTTGGCGATCGGGTGCATTGGCGCCACACCGATGCCTCCACCAACGCAGACAACGGTGCCGTATTTCTCGATGTGGGTGGGGGTGCCGAGCGGACCCAGGAGGTTCTGGATGCTGTCACCGACCCGCATCGCGGCCAGGTTGTGGGTTGTCTTGCCTACTGTCTGGAAGATGAGGGTGATTGAGCCTTCACCCGGGTCGGCGTCGGCGATCGTGAGCGGTATGCGTTCGCCGAAGTTGGAGTTGAGCTGGAGGATGATGAACTGGCCGGGCTTGCGTTCCCGCGATATCAATGGCGCCTCAACGCGCATCTGGAAGACTTCATCTGACAACTGCTGCTTTGCGAGTATTCGGTTCACTGGTCCGTTCCTTAGCTTGCGCAGCTTTGTGCATCCCGCCGTTCGTTACGTGCGCATGGCGCAAGGTATAGCAGCGGCTCCGGGAACTCCAGCGAAACATGAGGGGTGCGACCGTCGGTATGACCGGGATCAGTTGCGTAAGATGTGACCTGTACGCGGTGCCGAGGGGAGGCAGAGCGCCGTGGCGGCTATTCTTTCCTGTCGGGCTGGGGGCGACCCATGCTGTGATACGTAAACCCGAGGTCCTTCAATGCGATCGGGTCGAACGTGTTGCGGCCGTCAAGGACGATGGGGCAACGCATCGACGACTTCAGGCGCTTGAGGTCAACCTTCAGCACTTCGGGCCAGTCGGTGAGGATCAGCAGGGCATCGGCACCTTCGGCGCATTCCAATGGCGTGGCAAAGTAGCTCAGGCCGGGGTTGACAGCGTCGAACTTCTCTTTCGCAGCCGGATCCCAGAGCCGCAGTTTTGCGCCACGTTCGATGAGTCTCGGGATGAAATAGAGAGAAGGCGATTCTCTCACATCGTCCGTGCCGGGCTTGAACGCCAGGCCCCAGACGGCGACGGTCTTGTCCTGGATCACCCACAGCTCCTGCTGGAGCTTGCGCATCAGGTGTTCCTTCTGGCCGACGTTGATTCGCTGGACCTCTTTCAGCAGGTCCAGGCTGTAGCCGACTTCGTCACCGAGGCGGATGAAAGCATCAACGTCCTTCGGGAAGCATGACCCGCCATAGCCGACGCCCGCCTTGAGGAAACTCGGTCCGATCCGCTTGTCCAGCCCCATGCCATGGGCCACGTTGGTAATGTCGGCACCGGTCAGTTCGCATATGCGGCTGACGGCGTTAATGAAGGAAATCTTCATCGCGAGGAAGGAATTGGAGGCATGCTTGGTGAGCTCCGCGCTGGCAATGCTCATCTCGAGGTACTCGCAGTGGCTGCTCTTGACGATCGGGGCGTAGATTTCCCGCAGGAGCGCGGCGGCCCGCGGGGTTTCAATACCCACGACGATCCGGTCGGGATGGAATGCGTCCTTGATAGCTGTTCCTTCGCGGAGGAATTCGGGATTGGACGCAATATCGAACGGGACGTCTTCCTTAAGGTACTTATTCAGTGTGCGCCGCAACTGCTCGTTTGTGTTTACTATGACGGTACTCTTTTCGACCAGCAGGCGATAGCTGTGCATGTTCTCGGCGACTTCCAGGCCGACGCGTTCGACGTAGGACATGTTCGCCTCGCCCTTGTACCCGGGCGGTGTACCGACCGCTATGAAGATCACCTCGGCGAAACCGGTGCCTTCCTTGATCGAAGATGAGAAGCGCAGGCGACCGGCCTCGACGTTGCGACGCACGATTTCATCGAGGCCTTCCTCGAATATCGGCATCTCAAGGCGCTTCAGCCTGGCAATCTTGCGCTCGTCGTTGTCGACGCAGAGGACATCATGGCCGATTTCCGAGAGCGTGGCGCCTGTTACGAGGCCGACGTAACCGGTCCCTACGATTGTCAGTTTCATTCTTGGGCGGACCTGCTAGCGCCGTTCCAGTTTCTGCGGGATCGAGAGAATGGCACGGATGACATCGATCATGAGCTGGTAGAACACGAACCCCAGGTAGGTCAGGAATGGCAGGCATGAGCAGAAGCCGATCATAACCAGCGCCTGTGTTCCTGCAGCCCGTGATTCATCCCGGATCAGTGAGAAGATGGCGATGAAAAGAGCAACGGAGCCGATAATTGCTCCTATGCCGAACGCGAGCGGGACAATCCTGATGACGGCCTTGACGAAGAAGGACATTATGCTGATTGCCTCGTCGCCTGCGGTGCCGCCTTCCGCAACGGTGGTGTTGGCCATTGACGGGTTGAGGGCGATGTATGCAACACAGAGGCAGAGGGCACAGTCACCGAGTCCAATCCAGAACAGGCTCCAGCTTTCCATCCTCTTTGCCTGCATGATGTACACGATCAACAGAAGGACGCCCCCGATGGCCATGAGCAATGCAAGGCAGTCGAGGAATGCGCCGGAGTTCATGCGGCTTGGCGAGGCCTTGATTAGGGTTTCGCCGGCGCTCATGAACCTTTCGGCTGCATACTGGAGCACCATGAGCAGGGCCGCGATTCCAATGCCGTGCAAAATGTATATCCAGTCTTTCAGTACGACGGCGGCGATGAGGTAGTAGAGCAATGTGATCACCTGCGCCGCTACAAGGCCGGCATGGCCCGAATGGGCCAGCCATGTGCCCAGCGCGTCGAACTTGTCGGGCGGGAAAGCGGTGCGGGCACGGGCGAGCGTCGAATCTATCGTTTTGACCGCGAACCTGGGTTCAAAGTCGGGGTGCTTTGCCACCTTCAGTATAGCGTGGTATATCCACGCCATGGCGCGTTCGAACCCTCCCACGAACTTCTTCGTGATATCCATGAACTTGTCCTTACCCGGGGGTGTCGCGGGCGTGCCACTGCCGGTTGAGGCCGGTGTTTCCGGGGTCGATACCGTTCCGTCATTCAAGGGTTTGTCTGTTGCCATGGGAATCCTCCTGCTGTAGTGCTTTGCGAAACACTAGATGGTAACGGTGTCACGCTGTGAAACAAGCCCAAAAAACGGGTTCCGTTGCCGGCACGTCTGCGCCCGGTGTGGCCTCTGCAGGGACTCAGCCACTCAGCCACGGAATCATGAGATTGTACAACGGCCGCATGGTGATATAGTGTAGCCGTTGGCTGGAGGGGTACCCATGTTGACAAGTTCGCGCAAAGGAGTGGCCAATCTTCTCGCCGGTTCATACGTAACTCTTATGGCCGAACACGAGGAGGCCATTGCCCGCTTGTATGGCATATTCGCAGGCTGCCAGAGACCCCTGGCGGCATTCTGGCAGGCTCTGTCGAAGGAGGAGACTGTCCACTCCAACATCCTCAAGACAATGGAGAAGCGCCTGCACGAAGGAACCCTGCAGTTCAAGCGTCCCGATTTCTACTACAAGGCTGTTATCGAGTCGCTTGAGAATGTTCGTTCAAGGGCGCGTTGGGTGATTCACTCGGGCATTTCCATCCGGGACGCGCTCGACTATGCAATCCGTCTGGAAAAAGGCATGATTGAAAGTCGATTCTTTGATGTACTTGATTCAGACGACGCCGAATCACGAAGAGAGTTTGCCAGCCTGCTTGCATTCAACCGGGAGCATGTCCGGCAGATCACTGATGAAGCAAGCCGCCTGCGATGGAAGATCTTCGGGAAGAAAGTATGGGGTGGAGCAGGGCGCAGACCTGCAGGCATAACCACGAGGGAATACTTGGTCGGCGTGCTGGCAAAGCAGGTGGCGCGATCGCAGGACGAGGTCCTTGAGATGCTTGCCTGGCTTGAGGAAGCCATTGGCGCGCTGTATGCAGGTTGCGCAGAGGTCTTTCGTGGAGACCCCATATCTGAACTATGGCACGGTCTCTTCCTGAACGAGATGGATCATGCCGCGATGGTTAGAAAGGTGAAGAGTGTGTTGAGGGAAAAAGGTGAACCCTTCAGTATCGCCGGGGTGGAGAAGGAAACTCTGGAAATGGACATAAACAATGTCCTTGATGCCGAGTACGATGTGAGAAAAGGCAAGATGGATCTTGAGACGGCGATCAAGACGGCGCTTGATATAGAATCCAGGCTGGCTGATGGACGGATCTACAGGTCAATCCGTTCTGATGCGCCTGAGTTCACGGTCCTGGCCCGACAGATGGAGGAGATGTCGAGGCGGCATGTGACCGACCTTTCCGCCATGTTGTCGAGGAAGCGCTAGATGAGGCGGTCCATCGTTCTCAAATCAGTGCATCCGCTCCTCCACGCGTGATGTACGTCTGTATCGTTCCATGCGGTGACACCGGTGACCTCTTGATCCGGGCAGAAATTCTTTGACTTGCGTGGCCGGCATCCGGCATCGTCAGCGCCTTCCGGTCCATGCCGGGGAGAGGAACGTGCGAGTGGCCCTGCTGATCTATCTGTTCCCGGCGTTGCTTGATGCCATCGCGGCGCAGACCCTTTTTGTCAACAGTCTTCGTGCCGCCCAGATGGGTTGCTCGGACGTGGTTATTTCCGGCCTGTGGGCAGCGTGGAGCCTGCCTTACGTGGGCATGTGCGTCGGTAT
>Ga0172375_10000966_pt1 | contig 46600 bp, 65 predicted proteins | sample LakKiv1m_FD_114537 | JGI IMG/M metagenome (GOLD analysis project Ga0172375, IMG submission 114537) | Freshwater microbial communities from Kabuno Bay, South-Kivu, Congo - kab_092012_11.1m | ecosystem: Environmental > Aquatic > Freshwater > Lake | place: Democratic Republic of the Congo... | reverse complement strand
GTACTATGACACCTAAGAAGCCTAATTCAGCTTTACGTAAAATAGCCAGGATCAGGCTTACAACCGGAATTGAAGTAACAGGGTATATACCAGGTGAAGGCCATAATTTGCAGGAACATTCTATCGTTTTAGTTAGAGGTGGCCGCGTTAAGGATTTACCCGGTGTAAGATATCATATTGTAAGGGGCACATTGGATGCCGCAGGAGTTAACGCAAGAAGAAGATCACGTTCAAAATACGGAGCAAAGAGGCCTAAATGAGACGCAGAAAAGCTCAAGAAAAAGTAGTATTAGCAGATCCTAAGTATAACAGCAAGGTTGTTGCCAAATTTGTAAATATGGTTATGCTCGAAGGCAAGAAATCTGTCGCGGAGAAGATTGTCTACGGTGCTTTTGAAATTGTGAAAAAGAATTTGAATGAACAGGATATCTTAAAAGTCTTCTATAAGGCTTTGGATAATATCCGTCCGCGCCTGGAAGTAAAACCTCGTCGCGTAGGTGGAGCGACTTATCAAGTTCCGATTGAAGTACGTCAAGAGAGAGGCACTTCAATAGCGCTACGTTGGATAAGAGATTTTGCCCAGAATAAGAAGGGCAAACCTATGGATCAGAAACTGGCCGAAGAAATTATTTCTGCTTTTAAGGGTGAAGGTTCGGCTATCAAGAAGAGAGACGACACGCATAAGATGGCAGAGGCTAACAAGGCTTTTGCGCATTTTAAGTGGTAAGCATATGGAAAAAAGAGTACCTTTAGATAAAATTAGGAATATTGGGATTATCGCTCATATCGATGCGGGGAAAACTACAACTAGCGAGCGAGTTCTTTTCTATACAGGAAAGAATTATAAGTTAGGTGAGGTTCATGAAGGTACTGCTACCATGGACTGGATGGTTCAGGAGCAGGAAAGAGGCATTACTATTACTGCAGCTGCAACTACCTGTAATTGGAAGGACATCCATATTAATTTAATTGATACCCCCGGCCACGTTGATTTTACAATTGAAGTGGAGAGATCTCTAAAGGTTCTAGACGGGGCAGTTGTAGTTTTTTGCGGCGTAGGCGGAGTTGAGCCTCAATCCGAAACTGTTTGGCGTCAGGCAGATCGTTATGGTGTGCCCAGAATTTGTTTTGTTAATAAGATGGATAGAGTAGGTTCTAATTTCCTAGAGGCAATAGATCAAATGCATAAGAGATTAGCAGCTAATGCTGCGCCTGTGCAATTGCCTTATGGTAAAGATGGAGATTTACAGGGTATTATAGATTTAATTGAAAAGAAGCTCGTTTTTTATAAGGATGATTTAGGCAAAGATATCGAAATCAGAGAGATTCCGTCTGATGCCATGGCGGAAGTCGAAAAGCAGCACACTGTCATGATTGAGAGACTCGCAGAAGTTGATGATAAAATCATGGAAGATTATTTGCATGCTAAGGAGATCCCTGTTCCGGAATTAAAGGCAGCGATACGCAAGGCGGTTATTGCCAATAAATTCGTTCCGGTACTCTGTGGTACAGCTTTTAAAAATAAAGGTGTGCAGCTGGTTTTGGATGCAGTAAAAGATTACCTACCTTCTCCGATTGATTTACCTCCGATAAAAGGAACAAATCCAGATACAGGCGAATTTGAAGAGATTAAAGTTTCAGAGAAAGCCCCATTCTGCGCTTTATGTTTTAAAGTTGCTACAGATCCCTATGTTGGTAAAATAAATTTTATCAGAGTTTATTCCGGTACATTAACTTCGGGTACCTATATATATAACTCTTCAAAGAGGGAGAGAGAAAGAGTTACTAAGATTGTTAAGATGCATGCCAATCGTCAGGAAGTTGTCGAGAGCATTACCTGTGGCGAAATTGCTGCAGCCGTAGGGTTAAAGGTTACTAAGACAGGAGAAACTCTTTGTACTGAAGAGACTCCGATATTAATCGAGGCTATGCGTTTCCCTGAACCGGTTATCCAGCAGGCGATTGAACCCGCATCTAAAGATGCCCAGGAAAAGTTAGGTTTGGCTTTGCATAAATTAGAGGATGAGGATCCTTCGTTTCGCGTTACCTATAATCAAGAAACAGGCCAGACTCTTATTGCAGGTATGGGGCAGTTACATTTGGAGATTATTATAGATAGAATCCTGCGTGAATTTAATGTTGAGGCTCAAGTAGGCCAACCGCAGGTAGCTTATCGTGAAACTTTGACTAAAAAGATCAGGTCTGTGGGTAAGTTTATTTCTCAGTCTGGTGGCCGTGGACAATATGGACATTGCGTCTTAGAAATGGAACCTCAAGAGACTCCTGGCACGGGTATTACATTTGAAGATAAGATAAAGAGCGGAGCTATCCCCAGAGAATTCATTCCGGCGGTTAAGCAGGGAGTTATAGGTTCGGCTAAAAGCGGTGTATTAGCTGGGTATCCGGTTACGGATGTAAAAGTATTTTTAGTGGATGGATCATTTCATGAAGTTGATTCTTCGGAATTAGCGTTTCAGATGGCAGGTTCGCTTGCATTTAGCGATGGATTAAAAAAAGCTGGCCCAATTTTATTGGAACCGATTATGGATATGGAGGTTGTAGTTCCGGAAGAATTTATGGGACAGGTTATCGGAGACCTTAGTTCTCGTCGGGCAAGAATAATTTCTTTAGCCCAGAGATTGAACTTAAGAACCATTCGCGCCAACATTCCGCTCTCTGAAGTTTTTAACTATGCAACAGTAATAAGATCCTTGACACAAGGCCGCGCATCGTATACAATGGAGCCTTCGTTTTATAGCGAAGTGCCTGCACATATATCAGAAAAAATTGTTACAGGATTTGCTTCGGCAAGTACAGGTAGGAAAAGTTTTAGATAAACATAGGAGGAATTAAAATGGCTAAAGATAAGTTTGTAAGGAGTAAGCCACACGTAAATATTGGAACTATCGGTCACATTGATCATGGTAAGACAACTTTAACTGCTGCTATAGTTAATGTTTCTGCCAAGATGGGTAAGGCTACTGCAAAAGAATATTCGGATATTGCTAAGGGTGGTACAGTAAGAGATGAGACAAAGACTGTTACTATTGCGGTTGCTCACGTTGAATATGAATCAGATACCCGCCACTATGCGCACATAGATTGTCCGGGCCATGCTGATTATATCAAGAATATGATTACCGGCGCTGCCCAGATGGATGGTGCAATACTGGTAGTTTCAGCAGCTGACGGTCCTATGCCTCAGACCAGAGAGCATATTCTTTTAGCCAGACAGGTCAACGTACCTTCAATGGTAGTTTTCTTAAATAAGGTTGATTTGGTTACCGATAACGAATTATTGGATCTGGTTGAAATGGAAGTTAGGGAATTGCTTACTAAATATGGATATCCAGGAGATAAAACTCCAATTATCCGCGGAAGTGCTTCTAAGGCTAACGCCGGAGCAGCTGATCCGACAAGCGCAGACTGCAAACCGATCCTAGATTTAATTAAGGCCTGCGATGAGTTTATTCCTTTGCCGGTCAGAGATTTAGATAAGCCGTTATTGATGGCTGTTGAAGATGTATTCAGCATTGAAGGTAGAGGTACAGTTGCTACCGGAAGAATCGAACGCGGTAAAGTAAAGCTAAGTGAAGAAGTCGAGATCATCGGTTTAAGACCGGAAGTAAAGAAATCAGTAGTTACCGGTATTGAAATGTTCCGTAAACTACTTGATGAAGGGCATGCCGGTGATAATGTCGGTCTGCTTTTAAGAGGTGTTGAGAAGAAGGATATTGAGCGCGGTATGGTTATCGCAGCTCCTAAGTCTATAACTCCTCACACCAAATTTAAAGCTCAGGTTTATATTTTAACCAAAGAAGAAGGCGGAAGACATACGCCTTTCTTTAAAGGTTACAGACCTCAGTTTTATTTCCGTACCACAGATGTTACTGGTAATGTATTTTTACCGGCAGGCGTTGAGATGGTTATGCCTGGTGATAATGTTAACTTGGAAGTTGAATTGATTACACCTGTTGCCTTGGAAAAAGAGTCACGTTTTGCTATCCGCGAAGGTGGCCATACCGTAGGTGCTGGTGTAGTTGCCGAGGTTATAGCTTAATAAGATGTCAACTGTACAAAAGATACGTATTAAATTGAAAGCTTATGATCATCGTCTCTTGGACCAGGCGGTCCAAGAGATTGTTGAGACTGTGAAGAGGACCGGTGCTAAAATCGCCGGTCCGGTTCCTCTGCCTACCCGCAGAGAAATCTATACAGTTCTTCGTTCCCCGGTTATTGATAAGAAATCCCGTGAGCAGTTTGATTTGTCCACGCACAAAAGACTTATCGATATATTCGAACCAACAGCCAAGACGATTGATTCATTAAGAAAGTTAAATCTGCCCGCAGGGGTGGATGTCTTAATAAAATGATAGGTATATTAGGCAAAAAAATTGGTATGACACAAATTTTTGCTGATGACGGTTCTTTAGTCGGCGTCACAGCAATCGAAGCCGGGCCCTGCCCAGTCTTAGCGGTTAATGAGAAGAATGTGCAGCTGGGTTTTGATTTGGCTAAAGAGAAGAATTTGAAGAAGCCCGTTGCCGGTTATTTTAAAAAATTGAATATCGCCGGCCGTAAATTCATTAAAGAATTGCCTAAAGAATCCGGTAAAGAGTATAAGGTTGGCGATGAGCTTAAGGTCGATATATTTGCGCCCGGAGATTTTGTAGATGTTACCGGCATATCTATAGGTAAGGGTTTTCAGGGCGGTATGAAGCGTTGGCATTGGCATGGCGGACCGATGACTCATGGTTCGACATCGCGTCGTAGAGTTGGTTCAATAGGTTCCAGCACTACTCCGGGTAGAGTTTTTAGAGGGCACCATATGCCAGGGCACATGGGAGCAACCGGAGCAACAGTTCAGAACTTAAAAGTAATTAGAGTAGATTTGGAGAATAATATAATTTTAATTAAGGGAGCAATTCCGGGAAGAACCAGTAATTATTGTGTTATCAAGAAAGCTGTAAAGAAACTTGGTAAAACATCTAAAGCTAAGGCTCCGGCAGCTGCAAAAGGGGCAAAGAAATAAAAGATGGAACCTATAACATTACCTATATTTAATGCAGAAGGCAAAGAAGTAGAGAGTGTAAAACTTAATACATCGGTATTTGACGGTATAGTTAATTCCGAAGCTATGTATCAGGTTATTAACGCATACCGCGCTAATCAGAGAAAAGGTTTAGCTTCCACCAAGGCTAGAGGTGAAATTTCCGGTGGTGGTAAGAAACCCTGGAAACAAAAAGGTACGGGTCGGGCCCGCGTAGGTTCAACACGCTCTCCGCTATGGCGGCACGGAGGTGTAGTGTTTGGACCGCATCCAAGAGATTTTTCTTATGTTCTTCCGGATAAGATAAAAGATGTAGCTTTGAAATCCAGCCTTAATGCCAAGGTGTTAGAAAATAATTTTATAATACTGGATGATTTAAAATTGGCTGCTGCTAAGACGAAAGAGGCTCTAAAATTATTTGATAATCTTAAGTTAAGCGCAACCAAGAAGAATAAGGCTGCTAGCGTGCTTCTGTTAGCTGAGGCATTAAGCGTTGATCTCAAGAAGGCTTTAAGAAATATAGATTTCTTAGATTTTAATCTTGTAACAGATACCCAGACTTATGAAGTAATGACTCATAAAAGAATTTTAATTACTAAAAGTGGATTAAGCAAGCTGACTCAGAGGCTTAAAAAATGAATTATTCTCAGGATATAATCAAATCTTTAAAACGTACCGAAAAATCAACTCTTTATGAGCCTAAGGCTAAATATCTGTTTTTAGTTGATGTTAAGGCAAACAAGATTGAAATTAGAAGAGCTGTCGAGCAGCTTTATAAAGTTAAAGTTGCCGATGTGAATACTTTTGTTTCAGCTGGAAAGTTAAAGAGGGTGCGTCATCAATTAGGCAGGACAAGCGATACTAAGAAAGCGGTAGTAACTTTAAAAGCCGGACAAAAAATAGAGGTAGCATAAAGACACATGGGATTAAAATACTTTAAACCAACAACGCCATCGCGTAGACATATGACCGGACCGGATTTCTTGGAGATTACCAAGGATGTACCGGAAAAGAAATTGCTGCGTCCTTTAAAGAGGAGCGGTGGAAGAAATTCATACGGAAGAGTAACATCCAGGCATCATGGCGGCGGGCATAAAAGAATGTTGCGGGTTGTGGATTTTAAAAGGGATTTACTTGATGCTCCTGCTCAGGTAATTGCTATAGAATATGACCCCAATCGTTCGCCAAGAATAGCTTTAGTGGAATATCCTAATAAAGAGAGAAGATATGTTTTGGCACCAGTAGGCTTAAATGTAGGCCAGTCTATTTTATCTACAAATCAAAAAGACGCGGAGATTCAAATTGGTAACTGCTTACTTTTAAGGCATATACCTTCAGGAACACTTATCCATAATATTGAGTTGAACAAAGGACAGGGCGGTCAAATTGTGCGTTCAGCCGGTTCTAGCGCACAGATTATGGCAAAAGAAGGTGATTTTGCGCATATAAAGTTACCATCCGGTGAAGTGCGATTAGTGAGTCTTGATTGTCATGCGACTATTGGTCAAGTCGGTAATGTTGAACACGAAGCTATTTATTTTGGAAAAGCGGGTAGGAAGCGCTGGCTAGGACATAAACCGCAATCAAGAGGTGTAAAGATGAATCCCGTTGATCATCCTCACGGTGGCGGTGAAGGCAAAACTCCGCAAGGTAATCCTCATCCGGTTACTCCTTGGGGTGTACCTACAAAAGGATATAGAACTAGAAAACCAAATAGATATTCAAATAAATTTATTGTTAAAAGAAGGAAACCATAATGCCACGTTCATTAAAAAAAGGTCCTTATGTTGAAGAGAAGTTGATAAAGAAAGTTGATCAGTTGCGTAAAACCGGAAACCGTCAGGCAATTAAGACCTGGTCAAGAAGGTCTACAGTTATACCTGATTTCGTGGGAGTGACTTTTGCGGTTTATGATGGCAAGAAGCATGTTCCGGTATTTGTGACTGAAAATATGGTCGGGCATAAGCTGGGTGAATTTGCTCCTAGCCGTATATTTAGAAAACATGGCGGTGTTAAAGCCAAGAAAGCATTAGAGAAGACTTAAGATGATTGCGCAAGCTCAGGGAAAATTTTTAAGGATTTCACCTCCTAAGGTCAGACAGGTCATGGATCTTATTCGCGGCAAAGATGCTGCAGCCGCTTTGAGTATTTTATTGAATATTAATAAACGGCCTAAAGAATATCTGATTAAAATATTAAAATCAGCTATTGCCAATGCCAAGGTTAAAGGTTTTAATATTGATCAACTTTATGTTTCTAAAGCAGTTTGTAATGTAGGTCCAAGCTGGAAAAGATTTAAGGCTGCTGCTTTTGGTCGGGCGCAGCCTATTTTAAAGAGAACCGCGCATATTAGAATAGAATTAGATTTGAAATCAGGAGATAATTAAATGGGGCAGAAGGTACATCCACTAGTTTTAAGAATGGGTTTTATAAGGACATGGCACAGCCGTTGGTTTGCCGGTCATCAAGATTACCCTAAGCTCATCTTGCAGGATTTTACTATCCGTAAATTTATTAAGAAAAGATTTAAGCAGGCAGCAGTTTCTAAAATTGTAATTGATAGGCTTGCTGATAAAATTAGAGTTAGGATATTTAGCGGTCGCCCGGGGCTTATTATTGGTCGTCACGGTGCCGACATTGAGCGATTAAGAGAAGATTTAAATAGTATGGCTAAGCAGGAGGTTGCTATTGATATTGAAGAGATAAAGAATCCTGCTTGGGATGCTCAGCTAGTTGCTGAGAATGTTGCTTTGCAGATGGAAAAAAGAGTGGCATTCAGACGCGCTGTAAAACGCGCTATGGAGCAATCTATGAACTCGGGTGTAAAAGGAATTCGCGTCTCTTGCGCAGGACGACTTAACGGAGCAGAGATGAGCCGTACAGAAACTTATAAGCAGGGAAAAGTACCCTTACAGACACTTCGGGCAGATATCGATTATGGCTTTGCCGAAAGTCTTACTACCTATGGTCTCATTGGAGTAAAAGTTTGGATTTATAAAGGTGACATTTTAGGTAAGAAGATGCCTCAAGAAACCGAAGCCCCGGTTAGAGAAACTAAGGCTAAAAAGGAGTCAAACTAAAATGCCTTTAATGCCTAAGAGGGTAAAATATCGTAAATTACAAAAAGGTCAACGTCGCGGTGTTTCTACCGCAGGAGCTAACCTTTCTTTTGGCGAATACGGTTTGAAGACATTAGATAATGGCTGGTTGAAGAATACTCAAATTGAAGCAGCCCGTGTAATTGTCGCTCGACAATTACATAAGGGAGGTAAACTTTGGATAAGAGTATTTCCGGATAAATCTATTACCAAGAAGCCTGCAGAAGTACGTATGGGTAAAGGCAAGGGAGATTTGGATCATTGGGTAGCAGTAATTAAAAGAGGAAAGGTCTTGTTTGAATTAGGCGGTGTCCCGGAAGCATATGCGCGTCAGTGTTTCAGGTTAGTTGCCTATAAGTTACCTTTTAGGACAAAATTTATAACTAGGTTACATAAATAATATGGCTAAAGCGCTGAAAGCAAAAGATTTGGTTAATTTAACGGTTGATGAACTTCTGGATAAAGAGAAGAACCTAAAGGAAGAGCTTTTTAAGCTTAATCTTGAGCGTTATTCCGGAAGAGTGGAGAAGCCACATATGTTTTCTTTATTAAAAAGAGATTTAGCCCGCATTGCAACCGTTTTGAATACAAAGAGAGAAAGAAAAAATGGGTAAAAGAAAAGAATTTATTGGCGTTGTTGTGAGCGATAAAATGCAGAAAACCGTAGTTGTGCGGGTTACCTTGATTAGCAAGCATACAAAATATTCTCGTGTTGCCAAGTCTTTTAATAAATTTAAGGCGCATGATGAAAAAGGTATAGCTAAAATTGGAGATACTGTACGTATTGAAGAGACGCGACCTTTATCTAAGGATAAACGTTTTAGAGTTGTTCAGGTACTTAAGAAAGCCGAGAAAGTTAGTGAAGTGATTACTGAGGATATCAAATAAAATGATTCAATTACGCACAATTTTAGATGTAGCAGATAATACGGGGGCAAAGAGGGTATCCATGATTGGAGTGCTGGGTAAAAAGAACTGTTTCAAGGCGCAGATCGGGGATATTATTAAGGTAAATATTAAAGAGTCTTCTCCGGGGGCTGCTATAAAGAAGGGTGAAAAGGGTAGAGCTGTTATTGTAAGGACTAAGCATCCTATCAGGCGAGCTGATGGTTCCGTCTTAAGGTTTGACCGGAATGCCATAGTTTTTATTGATGATAAAGACAATCCCCGGGGTACACGTGTTTTTGGGCCGGTGGCTAGTGAATTAAGGGATAAGAATTTCTCCAAGATTATATCTTTAGCTCCAGAGGTTATATAAATAATGAATAAGATAAGAAAAGGCGATATAGTTCAAGTCACTAAAGGTAAAGATAAGGGTAAGAAGGGTAAAGTAATTCAGGTTCTTTCTGCCACAAAGAGGGCTCTTGTAGAAGGTATTAATTTAGCTAAAAAGCATAAACGTCAAACCCGTCAGGATCAACAGGGTGGTATAGTATCCATAGAAATACCAATAGCAGTATCTAATATTATGTTGGTCTGTAAAAATTGCAATAAACCCAGCAGGATAGGTTTTGTTGTTTCTAAAGATGGTATAAAATCAAGGTTATGTAGAGTTTGCAAAGAGGCGATACAATGATACCCAGACTATTAGAGAAATACAGAAAAGAAATTATTCCTTTGCTAAAGGAAGAATGTAAGCGTACAAATAGCATGTCTCTGCCTAAAATCGAGAAGATTGTGGTTAATATGGGAGTTGGAGAAGGCGCGCAGGATGTAAAGATTTTGGAGAAAGCTATAGATGAATTAGGGCAAATTACTGGGCAGAAACCAATTATGCGTAGAGCCAAGAAGGCAATCGCAAATTTTAAGATACGTGATGGCTCGCCCATAGGCTGCAAAGTAACTTTACGCCGGGCCATGATGTATGAATTTCTTGACCGTTTAGTTAATGTTGCTTTACCGCGTATACGAGATTTTAGAGGAGTATCTGCCGATGCTTTTGATAAAGCAGGGAACTATACTTTAGGCTTGAGTGAACAGGGTATATTCCCGGAGATTGACTACGATAAATTAACGCGCGTACAAGGCATGGATATAACTTTTGTAATAAAGAATTCAAGGTCTAAAGAAGAGTCACGGGCGTTGCTAAAGTTATTTGGCATGCCTTTTAAAACCGATAAGGACTAAGTAAGGTTATGGCTAAAAATTCACAAATTGCAAGGTGGAAGAGGAAGGCTAAGTTCTCAACGCGTAAACATAATCGTTGCGCTATATGCGGCAGATCAGGTGGTTACTTGCGCAGATTTCAGTTATGCCGTTTATGTTTCAGAGAGCTAGTTTGGCAAGGTTTAATACCTGGCGTAAAAAAAGCAAGTTGGTAATAGAGAAAAACGGGGGATAAATGTCAAGATCAGATTTAATAGCCGATTGTTTTACGATTATCCGTAATGCCATTATGATTAAGAGGGAGATGGTGGATATTCCGGCTTCCAATACAATAAAGTCAATTTTGGATATCCTGAAAAAAGAAGGATATATTGAAAATTTTAAGATAATTGAAGATAAAAAGCAGGGACAGGTTAGAGTTTATTTAAAATACGTTGCCGAGAAGTCAGCAATCAGGAATATTAAGCGCGTATCTCGTCCGGGCTTACGCTCATATGTCAAACATAAGAAGGTTCCCGTAGTTTTAAGGGGTAAAGGTATTGCGATTATTTCTACTTCTAAGGGTGTGCTTAGCGATAAGGATGCCCGCGAGAAGGGGTTAGGCGGAGAGGTTATTGGGTATATCTGGTAATTTTGATAGCAGAAGTTAGAGGGCTTGTCAATGTCTAGAATCGGAAACAAAATAATTATTATACCAAAGGAAGTAAAGGCCGAAGTCAAAGATAATACTATTTTTGTAGAGGGGCCTAAAGGAAAATTAAATAAAGTTTTATCTCCACGCATTAAATTGGAGTTAAAAGAAGGCCAGATTTTAGTTAAACGTGTTGCCAATACAAAGATGGATAAATCTTTACATGGGTTGTATCGAGCATTGATTGTGAATATGATTAAAGGTGTCACTGAAGGGTATTCTAAACAGCTTGAGATTATTGGGGTGGGTTTTAAAGCCGCTGTTCAAGGTGAAGTTTTAAATATGAGTCTGGGATTCTCTCACCCGGTAAACTTTCCTATACCTAAAGGGATTAAGATTGAAACACCTAAACCGACACAATTAGTGATATCTGGTATTGATAAAGAGTTATTAGGCAAGATTTCTACAGAAATTCGTTCTATATATCCGCCGGAACCTTATAAGGGTAAAGGTATACGTTTTCTAGGTGAATATGTGAAGAAGAAAGTTGGTAAGGCTCAAGCAACAGGTGGCGCAAAATAAATCTAACCCATCTGCTCATTCTTTGAGTTATGGGATAAGGAAGGAATAAAGGGGTGAATAAGAAAGAATTATTAAGACTTAAAAGGCATCGTCGCATAAGAATGAGGATGCAGGGTACAAAAGATAAGCCGCGTTTAGTAGTTAAGCGCAGCTTGAGTAATCTTTCGGTTCAGATTATTGACGACACAGAGAATAAAGTCTTGTTTGCTATGACGACTTCAAATAAAGATTTTAAGCAGAAAGCCGCTAATTCTGGAAATATTAAGTCAGCGGAGTTATTTGGTTTGACTTTATCTAAACTAGCTAAGGAAAAAGGGATTAGTAAAATTATATTTGATCGCGCTGGTTATTTATATCATGGCAGGATAAAGGCATTTGCTGAGTCCTTAAGAAAAGGTGGAATGGAGTTTTAAAGATATGCGTGAACTGAATATTGAACAGCAACCAGAATTGATAGAGAAAGTAATTGCAATAAACCGTGTAACCAAAGTTACTAAGGGTGGTAAGAAGATGCATTTTAGCGCCCTTGTGGTTGTCGGGGATAGTAAAGGAAGAGTTGGTTTTGCTTTGGATAAGGCTAATGAAGTAGCTGATGCGATACGTAAGTCTTTAACTAAGGCCAAGAAAAGCTTGGTTAAGATTAACTTGGAAGGTTCGACAATTCCTCATGAAGTTGTTGGTGAATTTGGGGCAGCTAAAGTTATGTTAAAGCCTGCTTCTGAAGGAACAGGTGTTATCGCTGCCGGAAGCGTTCGCGCCATCTGTGAAGCAGCAGGGATAAAAGATATATTAACTAAGTGTCTTAAATCCAATAATCCTATCAATGTTATTAAGGCAACAATGGATGGGTTAACGAATCTTAAGGGATAAAAATGAAAAGTAAAAATACGCAACCTGCTAAAACTGTTAAAACTGCTAAAACTGTTGTTAAAAAATACAAGAAAGCAGAGCCTATTCAGAAGATTGGTTTATTTAATCTAGAGGTTCCAGCAGGTGCTCATAAACGTAGAAAATATTTAGGCCGCGGCTCTAGCTCCGGCCATGGTAAAACTTCTACCCGGGGCAGCAAAGGGCAGACCTCCCGGGCAGGTAGACATTTTTATTTAGGTTTTGAAGGAGGGCAGTCACCTTTAATTCGTAAAATGCCTAAGAGAGGTTTTACTAGCAATTTTAAAAAGAATTTTCAGATTGTAAATTTAGCTGATTTAGTTAAATTAAAAGAAGCAGTTATTAACCCGGAGTTGTTGGAGAATAAAGGACTGGTTAAGGATAAAAACAAATTAATTAAGGTGCTTGGAGAGGGTGTTGTAAAGAGCGCACTTAGCGTTAGCGCCCATGCTTTTTCTAAGAAAGCATCTGAAGAGATTAAGAAGGCAGGCGGAAAAGCAGAAGTAATCCATGTTTAATGCCCTGATTAATTCTTTTAAAATACCAGATCTAAAGAGGCGCCTGATTATTACCGGCGCTTTAATTGCAGTTTATAGAGTGGGTTGTTATGTTCCCACTCCCGGAATTGACGGAATAGCTTTAGCGGAATTCTTTAATCGAGTCGCCAGGACTCAAGGCGGGACGATCTTTGGCATAATCAATATGTTCTCCGGTGGCGCTATGGAGAAATTGACTATATTCGCTCTGGGGATTATGCCTTATATATCTTCCTCAATTATTATGCAGTTGCTTACTGCGGTTATTCCGGCTTTAGAAAAGATCGCTAAAGAAGGTAAAGCTGGATATGAGAAGATAAATCAGCTTACCCGTTACGGAACTGTAGGTTTGGCGATAGTACAGTCTTATTTTATTGCTCTTTGGCTTGAGAACCCTGCGCGTTTTGAAGGATTAAAAATAGTAATGAATCCGGGATGGGGTTTTAGGATTATTACTGTATTAACCCTAACTACCGGAACTATTTTTATTATGTGGTTGGGTGAGCAGATCCAGGAGAGGGGTATCGGTAACGGTATTTCTTTGATAATTAGCGCAGGTATTATTTCCAGAATCCCTGCTGCCGGTCATCAACTATTTGTTTTGATTTCTCCTTTTGATCCCAGCCGCAGGCAAATTCAACCTTTTGTTCTGGTTATCATGGCAATTCTTTTGGTTATTGTAGTCTTCTCTGTAATTATGATTACTCAGGGTCAGAGAAAGATTCCTGTGCAATATGCGCGAAGAATTGTGGGGAGGAAAATTTATGGCGGGCAATCTACTTATATCCCCCTTAAGGTTGATACGTCAGGTGTTATTGCAATTATCTTTGCGCAGTCAATAATATTGTTTCCGGCGACATTGGCTTCATTTATACCGAATCCGGCTTTTAGTAGTTTTGCTCAAAGTTTAGTGCGCGGCCAATTCTTATATACTTTGGTTTATGTTCTCTTAATTATGTTCTTTTGTTATTTCTATACCGCTATCGTTTTTAATCCTCAAGATCTTTCTGAGAATATGAAGAAGTACGGCGGGTTTATTCCTGGTATTAGGCCGGGTGTCCCTACAGCTGAGTATTTAGATCATGTCATGACCAGGATTACTTTGGCGGGCGCTTCTTTTATTGCGGTTATAGCGATATTACCGGATTTAATTATGGCGCGTTTAAATATACCTTACCTAGTCGCTTCTTTCTTCGGCGGTACCGGTATATTGATTATAGTAGGTGTTATGCTGGATACCCTGAAGCAGATTGAGTCGCATTTATTAACGCATCATTATGAAGGTTTTATTAAGGGAAGTCATATAAAAGGAAGAAGATAATGCGTATTATTTTATTAGGCCCTCCTGGTGCAGGTAAAGGGACGCAAGCAAAGAATTTAGCGGAGAGATTAAATCTGCCGCATATTTCTACAGGGGATATTCTAAGGCAGAATGTTAAAGAGGGAACTTCTTTGGGAAAAGAAGCCAAGGATTATATGGATAAAGGCCTCTTGGTTCCGGATTTATTGATGAGCCAGATGCTTTCAGATAGATTCAGTAAAGCTGATATAAAGAAAGGCTTTATTCTTGATGGTTATCCGCGTAACTTTGCTCAGGCTCAGACCCTGGAAGAAATTTTCAAAAAGAAGAATTTAGATTTAGGGGTAGTTGTTTATTTAGATTCAAGCGATGATGTTATTATTCAGAGGCTTTCCGGAAGACTTGTTTGCAGTCAATGTGGAGCAAATTTCCATGTCAAGAATATGCCTCCTAAGAAAGCCGGTATATGCGATAAGTGCGGCGGTTCGCTTTTTCATAGAAGTGATGATAAAGAAGAAACCATTAGGAAGCGTTTGGAAGTTTACAAGAAAGAAGTCGCTAGCCTTATAAAATATTACGAAGAAAAGAAAAAGCTGCATCGACTTGATGCCGATGAAGATGCGGGTAAAGTTCTTAATGAAATAATTGTTCTTGCAAAGAGTATAGATGATCCCCTTAAAGTCTGATAAAGATATTCAGATGATGAGAAAGTCCGGGGAGATTTTGGCTAAAGTTATGCATGATTTAGAGAGTTATGTCAAAGATGGCGTTTCAACTCTTCAGATAGATAGCTTAGCTGAAAAAATGGTTTTAAAGCATTCAGCTCTACCGGCTTTCAAAGGTTATCGAGGTTTCCCTGCTACACTTTGTACCTCGATAAACGAAGAAATTGTGCACGGTATCCCTTCGGCCCGTCGGCTAAAAGAAGGAGATATTGTCAGTATAGATTTAGGCGTAAATTATAAAGGCTATTTCTCAGATGCGGCGATAACTCTACCTGTTGGTAGAGTAGATCCAGAGTTAAATAAATTAATTCAGGTTACTAAAAAATCATTGTTCGAGGGAATAAAAGAAGCAAGACCTGAAAATCATTTAACGGATATATCGTTTCGAATTCAAAACTACGTAGAGAATAATGGCTTCTCCGTAGTAAGGCAGTTTGTAGGGCATGGTATAGGTTTAAATTTACACGAAGAACCTGAAGTTCCCAATTTTGGCCCGGCTAACCGAGGCCCCCTATTAAAAAAGGGGATGGTTTTAGCTATTGAACCAATGGTTAATATGGGACGATGGGAATCCGAGCTTACTGAAAATGGCTGGACTGCAGTAACTAAGGATGGGCTTGCTTCAGCGCATTTTGAGCATACGGTAGCGATAACCGAAAAAGGGCCTGAAATACTAACTGATTATGCCTAAAGAAGAGCTGATTGAGACAGAAGGTAAAATACTTGAGGCTTTGCCTAATGCTATGTTTAAGGTAGAGCTTGAGAATGGTCACGTGGTATTAGCTCATGTTTCTGGAAAAATGCGCATGCATTTTATAAGAATTTTACCCGGAGATAAAGTAAAATTAGAGCTTTCTCCGTATGATTTAAGCCGAGGTAGAATTACTTTTAGAGTTAAATAGTCAAGTTGCCGTTATTAATTTCTTAACGGTTGAAGAATATGAAAGGTAAGTAACAAAATGAAAGTAAAAGCGTCTGTTAAGAGAATTTGTGATAAGTGTAAGATTGTCAGGAGAGCCAGGGTAGTTAGGGTAATTTGTACTAATCCTAAGCATAAGCAGAGACAAGGATAAGTTTTGTGGTTTGCGTAAATTACGCAAACCATTAATTCGCACTTTGACTTTACCCAGATTGATATAGGTAGAATCAAAGTATTCATTAAAGGAGCAGATATGCCAAGAGTTTTAGGTGTGGATATACCCAAAGAAAAGAGAATAGATATATCTTTAACTTATTTATACGGGATAGGAAGAGTTTTGTCTACTAAGGTCCTGAAAGAGATTGGTATAGAGCCTAGCCGACGCGCTAAAGATCTAAATGAAGAAGAAGTCGCTCGGATTACTAACTATCTTCAGAAAAGCGGATTAAGGTTAGAAGGTGATTTACGTCGAGATATCTCTCAGAATATAAAAAGACTGATGGAGATTGGTTCTTACCGTGGTTCAAGGCACAAGAAAGGCCTTCCGGCGAGAGGTCAGCGTACGCGCACTAATTCTAGAACTAGAAAAGGTCCAAAGAGAGGCGGCAACATGCCTATAATTAAGAAAGAAGCACCTAAGGCAGCAAAGCCGGCTAAATAGAGTTTTAATCACAAGATAAGAAAGTTGAGGAAAAATTAATGGCTACAAAAGAAAGGGCAAAGAAAAAGAAATTAGCTAAGGGTATAACTTCAGGTGTTGCCCATATTCAAGCAAGTTTTAATAATACTATAATTTCTATCACTGACAAGCAGGGTAATGTTATTGCTTGGTCAGCTCCAGGAATTGTAGGTTATAGCGGAAGTAAGAAGTCTACTCCATTTGCAGCTCAGATTGCTGCAGCCGATGCAGCTAGAAAGGCTAAAGAAGTCGGGCTTAAAGATGTAGAGGTGCGTGTAAAAGGGCCTGGATTTGGCCGAGAATCAGCGATTAGAGCTCTACAGGCTTCGGGATTGATTATTACTATGATCAAGGATGTTACTCCTATCCCGCATAACGGTTGTCGTCCTAAGAAGAAAAGGAGAGTATAAGTTATGGCACGTTATATTGATGCAGTTTGTAGGTTGTGTCGCAGACAGGGGGAGAAGTTATTCCTTAAAGGCCCAAAATGCCTGACAGAGAAGTGCGCTGTTACTAAAAGGCCTTTTGTCCCTGGTCAGCATGGACATAGCGGAAAAAGAAGTAAACTCTCCAATTACGGTTTACAGATGAAGGAGAAGCAGAAAGTAAAAAGAACCTACGGCGTAATGGAAAAACAATTCCGGATATATTTTAAAATTGCTTCTAAGAGTAAAGGTGTCACCGGAAAAGTACTCTTGCAATTGTTAGAGCGTAGACTGGATAATGTAATCTTCCGTATGGGTTTAGGTTTATCCCGTGCGCAGTCCAGGCAAATTGTTAGACATAATTTTGTTTTGGTAAACGGACGTCGGGTTAATATTCCTTCCTTTTTAGTTGATACCGGAGATATAGTTTTAATTAAAGCTAAGGATAAAGCACTGACGAAGATTAAGGACAATTTAGAGCTGTCCAAAGATAGAACTGTTCCCAGTTGGCTTGAGTTTAAACCAGCTGATTTAAGCGCTAAGGTTCTTAGACTCCCGGAGAAAGATGATATTCAGCAGAATATCCAAGAGCAGTTAATAGTAGAGTTGTATTCTAAGTAAGTTTATAATTTTATTTGTAAATAACAAGAGCCTAATTACGGAATTGAATTTTACGTTAATTATCCGCTCATTTAAGGAGGAATAGATGGGAATAAAATGGAGAGATTTTCAGCTACCAAAAAGATTAGAATGCGAAGATGCCACTTATACCAGCTCTTATGGCAAGTTTTCTGCAGCGCCTTTTGAGAGAGGTTATGGAGTTACGCTGGGCAATTCTTTGAGGAGAGTTCTTCTTTCTTCTATAGAAGGTAGCGCAGTTACCAGTATAAAGATTATCGGAGCGCATCATGAGTTTTCCACCCTTCCCGGCGTACTTGAAGATGTTCCGGAGTTAATCTTGAATATTAAGAGTTTAGTCCTGAATTCACACTCCAAGATTCCTAAAACGATATATATAAAAGCGCATGAAAAGGGTGAGATTAAGGCTAAAGATATTGAAGTAGATGAGACAATTGAGATTATTAATCCGGAGCTGCATATTGCTACTTTGACTAAAGATACAAAATTAAATATCGAGTTGGAAGTGGCGCGTGGCCGGGGTTATGTTCCTGCGGAATTAAACAAAAAGGAAGATAAGACTATAGGTGTTATTCCTATTGATGCGGTTTTTACTCCTATCAAGAAAGTGAATTTCTTTGTAGAGAATACCCGTGTCGGACAGCGTACAGATTATGATAAGTTAATTCTTGAAATATTCACAAATGGTGCAATTGCTCCTAAGGATGCTTTATTGTATGCTTCCAATATATTGCAGAGACATCTGGATATTTTTGTTAATTTCGGTCAATTACCCGAAGATATAGCTGAAGAAGAGTTGGAGATGTCTAAGGAAGATATAGTCTTGTACGAAAAATTGAGACTGCCTATTTCAGAGCTGGAATTGTCTGTGCGTAGTTCAAACTGTTTGAGAGAAGCAGGAATCAAGATTATTGCTGATCTGGTTAAAAAAGGCGAAGATGAAATGTTAGGTTTTAAGAACTTTGGAAAGAAGTCTTTAACTGAGATCAAAGAGCTACTTATGAGCATGGGATTAACCTTGGGTATGCCAGTTGACCCTAAGAAATTAAAGAAAGCGTAAAGTTAATATGAGACATAATAAGAAAAGAATCCAGTTGAATCGTTTTAGCAGTTGGCATAAAGCTACCATGAAGAGTCTGGTTAGGAATTTGATAATTCATGAAAGCGTAAAGACTACTTTGCATAGGGCTAAGGCGGTAAAATCTTTGGCTGAAAACTTAATTGCTTTAGCTAAAGCCAATACCTTAAGCGCAAAGAGAGATGCTTTTAAGATTCTAGGTGACCATAAACTCGTCAGCGTGCTTTTTAGCGAGATTGGTCCGCGTTTTTCTAAAAGAGTGGGTGGTTATACCAGGACTATAAGCTTATCTAAGCGCAGGGGGGATGATGCGCAGGTAGTCATCTTTGAGCTTACTGAAAAGAAGGTAAAACCAAAGAAAATCAAAAAGGCTAAAGATGCCTCAGCTAAACCGCATGCAGATAAGACGGAAGCGGCTCAACTAGAGGAAGCTGTTGAAGAAAAAAAGAGCATAGCCGAGCCTGTTGTTAAAGAAAGAGCTCCTATCGCGCAAAAGCCTCCAAAGAAGTTTCTGGGCGGTATACGCAGTATTTTCAAGAAAAAAAGCGATTCTCTATAACTTTTTAGAATTTATATGCAGATAGACGCGAGGTTAGCCGAACGTTTAAAAAAAATTAATCCATCTTCTACCCTTGCTATAACTTCAAAAGCTAAGAAGCTAAAGTCCGAAGGTTTTGATATTGTAACTCTTGCTGCCGGAGAACCGGATTTTGATACTCCTGATTTTGTAAAAGAGGCCGCAGTTGAAGCAATTAAGTCCGGTTTCACCAAGTACACCCCTACAACAGGTATCCCCGAATTAAAGAAATTAATTTCTGAAAAATTCAAGAGAGATAACTCTTTAGAATATTCTGCAAGTCAAATTGTAGTTTCCTGCGGAGCAAAGCACAGTTTATTTAACACCTTTATGGTTTTAGTTAATCCCGGCGATGAAGTACTTATTCCTTCTCCCTATTGGGTAAGTTATCCGGAGATGGTTAATGTTTGCCAGGGAATACCGCGATTCGTTAATACCTCTGCCGAAAATAGTTTTAAACTCACTTCTGCTGAATTAAAAAAGCAGATTAACCCTAAGACTAAGGTTCTGATATTAAACAGTCCTTCTAATCCAACGGGTTGTGTTTATACCCAAGATGAGCTAAAAGAAATTGCTGATATTTGTGTAAAGAATAGGATATTTGTTGTCAGCGATGAGATTTATGAAAAGCTTGTTTATGATGGTCTCAAGCACGTTTCAATCGCCAGTTTTAATAAAGATATCAAAGATTTAACTATAACTGTAAACGGATTTTCCAAGAGTTATTCTATGACTGGTTGGCGCTTAGGTTATTTAGGTGCGCCGGATGTAATCGCTGAGGCTGTTTCCCGTCTGCAGGATCATTCTACTTCTAACCCTAATTCTATCGCTCAAAAAGCCGCTGTAGCGGCATTAAATGCTCCGGAAGCTTTCTTTATTAAGGTCTGCCAGCAGTTTCAAGAGCGCAGGGATTATTGCATATCTAGGCTTAGAAAGATGCCGAAGATTACTCCGATTTTACCTAAAGGAGCTTTTTATATTTTCTGTGATATATCCAAAACAGGTTTAACCTCAAGTGTTGTTGCTAACCGGCTGTTAGATGAAAAGTATCTTAGCCTTATACCGGGAGAAGGTTTTGGCGCGGATAACTATGTAAGGTTAAGTTTTGCTGCAAGTTCTCAGCAATTAGAAAAAGGCATGGATAGGCTTGAGGATTGGCTTAAAAAAGTTTAAATAGAAACAAAAGAAAGTAGCTATGGGAAAAACAGTTGCTGAAAAAATATTAAGTGCGCATGCAGGTAAAGAATTAAAGGCCGGTGATTTTGCGGTCTGTAATATAGATTTTACCTTTGGCCAGGATGGTACTAGCTCTATCATAATTGATAGAATAAAAGAGCTGGGTGTAAGTAGCCTAAAAACAAAATTTTGTATGGTTATAGATCACAGCGCTCCTTCTCCAAGTGAAGGGGTATCTCGGGTGCACAAAAAGATGCGTAATTTTTCTCAGGAATTTAAAACGCGCCTTTTTGATGTTGGTTGCGGTGTTTGCCATCAAGTGATCCCCGAATCTGGTGAAATTCTGCCCGGTGATTTAGTTTTAGGCGCGGATTCGCATACTTGTACTTATGGTGCTTTGGGAGTATTTTCTACCGGAGTTGGCTCAACAGATCTGGCTATTGCTTTAGCTACCGGAAAGAACTGGTTTAAGGTCCCTCAGACTTTGAAGATTATCGTTAAGGGTAAGGTTCCAAAGAGTATATTTCCTAAAGATATCATTCTTAATATTATTAAAGAAGTAAAGTCGGATGGAGCGACCTATAAAGCAATTGAATTTTGCGGCCCGGTAATTGATAAAATGGGTATGGATGGCCGTTTCACTATTTCTAATATGGTTGTGGAGATGGGGGCTAAGGTTGGTTTTATGCCGGTTGATAAAATAACTATTGATTGGCTGAAATCTCGCGGGGTAAATACAAAAAAGATTAGAAAAATATACGCGGATAAAGATGCTCAATATGAGAGTGTTCTAGAGTTTGATGTTTCTAAGCTTAAGGCTCAGGTTTCTCTGCCTCATAGCGTAGATACAGTTAAGCCCGCAGATCAATTAAAGAAGATTAAAATTAATGAAGCATTTTTAGGAACATGTACAAATGGTCGGTTGCAAGATTTGAAAATTGCTGCTAAAATATTAAAGGGTAGAAAGGTTGCTGCCGGAGTAAAGTTTATTATAGCTCCAAGCTCAAGAGAAATATTTCTAGAAGCTGTTAAGATCGGATTAGTTGATATCCTTGTTAAGGCCGGAGGAGTAATTGTGGCCCCTGGTTGCGGTCCATGCGTAGGAACGCATAATGGCGTCCCTAGCGACAATGAAATAGTAATATCTACTGCCAATAGAAATTTTAAAGGGAGAATGGGTAATCCCAGTGCTTTTATTTATCTGGCTTCTCCGGCGACCGTAGCAGCATCGGCGATTAAAGGCTATATTACTGATCCTAAGGGTTTCCTTCAGTAAAAAGGGGGGATAATGGATATAAAAGAACTTCTTGAACTTTGTATTCAAAAGGGTTCATCTGATTTACATATGACCGAGAATGAGCCGCCAATCCTGCGTATCGACGGTAAACTCATTCGAACCAGCCTCCCAGTATTGGGTAGGCAGGATTTAAAAAGAATTATTTATGGAGTTCTTTCGAATTCGCAGAAAGAGATGTTTGAAAAAGATTTGGAATTAGATTTCTCGCTTGCTCCACCAGGTTTAGATAGGTTTCGTGTAAACATACATTTACAGAAGGGCTCAGTTGAAGGTGCTTTCCGCAGAGTCCCCTTAGAGATACCTTCTATTGATAGCCTCGGCCTTCCTCAGATTATTAGTGATCTTGCACGTAAACCAAATGGTTTAGTTTTAGTAACCGGGCCTACCGGTATGGGTAAGACTACGACTTTAGCTACAATGATTGATTTGATCAATCGCGAAAGAGAATGTCTTATAGTTTGTATTGAAGATCCTATTGAATTTATTCATGCTAATAAGAAGAGTATTGTTAAACAAAGAGAAGTATATGCTGATACTCATTCTTTTGCTTCAGCGCTAAAGCGCGCATTACGACAGGATCCTAATGTAATTGTCGTTGGAGAAATGCGTGATTTGGAGACTATTTCTACAGCTTTAACGGCAGCTGAAACCGGGCATTTGGTGTTAGCTACTCTGCATACTCCTGACGCTCCGCAGACTATCGCAAGAATTATAGATGTTTTTCCTCCTTATCAGCAAACTCAAGTTAAGTTACAGCTGGCTGATTGTCTTCAGGGTGTAGTCTCCCAGTTGCTCTTGCCGCATGCTTCAGGTCATGGCAGAGTTTTGGCAACTGAAATCATGGTTGCTACCTCTGGTATAAGAAATCTTATTCGCGAACAGGAGATAGCGCAAATTCCTACATTAATGCAGACGGGTACTCAATACGGGATGAAGACTATGGATAAATCTTTAAAAGAATTAACCCAAAAAGGTTTGATAAGTTTGGATACCGCGCTTTCTAAGGTTAGAAACCCGGACGAGTTTAAACAATTATGAGACTAGAAGGAAAAGCTATAAAATTGGGAGATAGTATCAATACGGATTTTATTATTTCCGGAAGATATAAATTTGCTATTACCGATATTAAAGAGCTGGCTAAGCATATTATGGAAGATATAGATCCTAATTTTTACTCTAAGATTACCCCGGGTAAATCTATGATAGTTGCCGGCAATAATTTTGGGATGGGTTCTTCCCGGGAACAGGCTCCTTTAGTAATTAAGGAAGCCGGGATTACTGCGGTTTTGGCTAAGAGTTTTGCCCGTATATTTTATCGTAATGCTTTTAACATTGGCTTGGCATTAATTGAGGTTGATACGGATAAAATCGGCGAAAATGATCTTTTGGATATAGATTTGGATAAGGGAATAGTCAGAAACATAACCAGAAATTTAGAACTATCTGCCAAACCTTTCCCGCGCTTTATGCAAGGCTTACTTGTTGAAGGCGGGATTATTAATTATTACAAAAAGCATGGAGAGCTAAAGGTATAATATGGCGCATAGAGTAACTTTAATCCCCGGAGATGGCATTGGCCCAGAGGTTAGTTTAGCTGCTCAGAGGTGTATTGAAGCTACCGGTGTAAAAATTGAATGGGATGAAGCCTTAGCCGGAGCAGATGCCATGGCTAAGACTGGAGAGCTCCTTCCTGAGAGTGTTTTAGATTCAATACGTCGCAACAAGGTTGCTCTTAAGGGTCCGATTATCACGCCTATCGGCGAAGGATTTCGTTCTGTTAATGTAGCTATCAGACATGCTTTAAATTTGTACGCTTGCGTTCGCCCGGCTAAGTCTTATGTAGGAGTTAAAAGTAATTATAAGAATATAGATTTAGTTATTATTCGCGAGAATAGCGAAGATCTTTACTCTGGTATTGAATTCGAAGCGGGGCTTGAAGAAACGAAGAAGCTAATCCAGCAGATTGAAGTTTCTACTAAGAAGAAAATTCGCCTTGATTCGGGTATTACTATTAAACCCATTTCTAAGTTTGCCTCGGAGAGAATCGTAAGATTTGCCTTTGAGTACGCCTTAAAGCATAATCGTAAGAAGGTAACTATTGTGCATAAGGCCAACATTATGAAATTTACCGATGGCCTTTTCTTGCAAGTAGGGCGACTGGTTGCTAAAGAATATGCCGGTAAGGTTGCTTTTGATGAAGCCATTGTAGATAACATGTGTATGCAATTAGTTCAGAAGCCGAATAATTATGATGTTTTAGTGCTGCCTAATCTTTATGGCGATATTCTTTCTGATCTCTGCGCCGGGCTTATCGGAGGTCTAGGTATTGCACCGGGAGCAAATATCGGTGATGGTTTGGCTGTTTTTGAGGCTGTGCATGGTTCAGCTCCTAAATATAAGGGGATGAATAAGGTCAATCCCACTGCCATGATTCTATCCGGAGTATTAATGCTGGAATATTTAAATGAAACTAAAGCAGCTAGTGCTTTAGAGAATGCAGTAAGAGAAGTTATCGCCGAAGGCAAGCAGGTCACCTACGATTTTAAACCTACCCCTAATGATCCTAGCGCAGTTGGAACTAAAGAGATGGCTGACGCTATCATTAAGAAGCTAAAATAATCCAACCCTTTAAAAGGGCTTGGGTTGATAATACGAAAGGAATAACTGAGTGAAAATTTCTGTCATTGGAGCAGGTAACGTCGGTGCTTTGAGCGCGATGCGTATTGCGCAATATGGATTAGGCGAAGTCTTATTGGTTGATATTGCTAAAGGCCTTGCTCAAGGCAAGGCTTTGGATTTAGCAGATGCGCGTCCTATTCTTAAGCAGGACTATAACCTTAAGGGAAGCGATGATATTACTGATATTAAAGATTCTTCCGTTATCGTGATTACTGCCGGCCTAGCCCGCAAACCGGGGATGACACGAGAAGAGCTTTTAAATAAGAATGCTCAGATTCTAAAAGATATTTCTTTAAATATAAAAAAGCTTGCTCCTGAAGCCGTAGTTATAATAGTCACTAATCCTTTAGATTTGATGACTTATCTTGCGCTTAAGATCACAGGTTTCAAGAAAAATAAAATTATCGGTATGGGAGTAAGTTTGGATGCTGCCAGATTTGCTAATTTGATCGCGCAGGAGCTAAAACTATCTACAATCGATATTGATGCGGTTGTTATTGGTTCTCACGGTGAAGGTATGCTACCTTTGGGTAAGCATACTACTGTAAAGGGCGTAAGCTTAGACGAATTTATTGATGAAGCCAAGATGGATGTTTTAGTTAGAAAAACTGTCGGCAGGGGAGCTGAAATTGTTTCTTACTTAGGTAGTGGGAGCGCGTTTTTTGCGCCTTCCGCAGCTGTGGCCCAGATGGTTAAAGCGATTGTTAAAGATGAAAAGAAGAATTTAGGTGCTTGTGCCTATTTAGAAGGTGAATACGGGATTAGTGATGTTTGTATAGGTGTGCCATGCCGTATAGGTAAAAATGGTATTGAGGAAGTTGTAGAGCTAAGCTTAACTGATAAAGAGCTGGGAGAGCTTAAGAGATCAGCTGAATCTATACGTTCATTAATAAAAGGGTTAGCGCTTAATTAACTTTTCTCGCTTTTTGCTAAAGTGGGAACTTATTGAATTGCTTATGACTCAGGTGCTTGATGTATGATTTAGCTATAATCGGTGCGGGCTGGGCTGGCTTTAATGCTGCCTTAAAGGCTAAAGAATTAGGCCTTAAAATTGTGCTGATCGATAAAGATCAGTTGGGAGGCACCTGTTTAAATCTCGGTTGTATACCTACTAAAACTTTAATCCAATCTGCTAAATTATTCAGTCTTATAAATAAAGCCGAAAACTTCGGTATCAATCATTCCAGCCCTTCAATCGATTTTAATAAGATCCAGGATAGAAAAGTAAAAATAATCCAGCAGTTACGATTAGGGATGCAGTCGTTGCTAGGCGGCCTGGATTATCAAGTTGGCAAAGCAACTCTTCTTTCTCCTAAAGAAATAAAAGTCTCGGGTAATACAGTCGAAGCTAAGAATATATTGATAGCCAGTGGTTCAATTCCTCTTATGCTGGATAAGTTAAAATTTGATGGGCAAAGAGTGCTGTCTAGCAATGAAATGCTTTCCATAAGAGATATCCCGGATTCCTTATTAATTATAGGTGGCGGAGTTATTGGTTGCGAATTTGGGAGCCTATTTGCTTCCTTGGGGGCTAAAGTTTCGATTGTAGAGAAAATGCCTCAGCTTCTTCCGGGATTAGATAAAGAAGTTGCCAGGAAGATTGAGTCAGTATTCAAGAAGAAAGGTATACAAGTATATACTAATGCCGATGCTTTAGCTATGGATACAAGTAGTTTTGATAAGATTTTAGTTTGCGTGGGAAGAATGGCGCAGACTCAAGATCTAGGTTTGGAAAATATCGGGATTGCCTTGGATAAAGGCAGGATAATTGTGGATCAATATTTAGCTACAAATTTAAATAATATTTATGCCGCCGGAGATTGCGCTTCAGAGATAATGCTTGCTCATTTTGCTTCTTTTCAGGGTGTTCTAGCGGTTGAAAATATAGCTGACCCTTCTAAGCGCAGGAGTATTTCGCAAGCAGCCGTTCCAACTGCAATATTTACCGATCCTCAGGTTGCTTCTGTCGGCTTGACTGAAGATGAGGCTGCATCAAAAGGATTAGATATAAGTTTAGACAAATCTTATTTTCTGGCATCCGGTATGGCGCGCATTATTGATGAAACCGACGGGTTTATAAAAATAATTTCAAATAAGCAGACGGGGAAAGTCTTAGGTTGTTCAATAGTCGGACCTCAGGCAACGGAATTAATCGGAATTCTAACCCTCGCTATTTCCGCTTCCTTAAGCGTGCAAGATTTGCGCGATACTATTTTTAGCCACCCCAGCTTCTCTGAATCAATATCCGAAACATTAAAATAACCTTAGTAGTACTCAATTATAATTAAGCTGCTAGTTAAGTTTTTGCTTTTGGTTTACCTTGTTTTTTCCCAGGGACACTTGTTTACAAGGAATTCACATGCCCTCCTCCGAAACCAAGCCAAACCATCCACAAAAGTACTAGTGTTTTCTATCAGTATTTTATTCTTAAATCAACAGTTACTTTTATTTTAGTCTATTTTATCTTTTTCCTTGATTAGTTTCTCCGGGATGGATATAATAATTAATATTGTTTTATCGGCGTTACTAGCTAACTAGTTCACATTTATAAGGAGAAGAAATTAATGACTAAGGTGATTCTGCCTGAATTGGGCGAGGGTATAAAAAAGGCAACAGTTTCTTATTGGTATTTTAAGGCAGGGGACAGAGTGAATGAAAAAGATGACTTGGTTGAGCTTACAACTGAGAAAACTTCGTTTAATTTACCAAGCCCTGCTTCAGGAGTGCTTACTGAGATTTCTATCCCTGAAGGTAAAGATGCAAACATAGGGGATACTTTGGGGATAATTGAGTAATTGAGTGAGCCTTGCGTGAAGCTGTTAAAGGTCTAATAGTATATGGCTGAGCTTAAGGTAATCATGAAAGTCGGAGATGTTGCGCGGTATTTAGGCCTGCATCCTTTTACCGTACAAAAGTATGCCCGGGATGGTAAAATCCCCGGATTTAAGATTGGTAGCGAGTGGAGATTTGAAAAAAAGCATATAAAGAAGTGGATTAAAGAAAGATCTTATATTAGGACTGTCGCTAAAGATGATTTGTTGTAAAATAAGGGTTTAATAAATGCCTATTGATTTTAAAAAAGAGCTAGAGAATGCAGCCCGTAATTTAATTTTTGTACATGATCCGGATTTACTGATTAAAACTTTGATACGCACGGTAGTAGAAAAAGCTAAAGTTGAGCATGCTAGCGTGCTTCTTTATAAATCAGAGCGGCAGACTTATACTCTTACTGAATCAAGAGGTACATTGGCCAAAAAGATTCCGGTAGGTTTGGCTAATTTTGACAAAGATGATTCTCTTATCCGTTTCTTTAAAGAACGCTGTAGCAGGCTCTTATTTGATAAGGAGTTGCTTGTCTTAGAAGATGCCAAGGATTATTTAAAGGCCGGGAATGCAAAAGAGCGCCTTAAACATCTTTTAGGCGATGTTTTATATCAAATGCAGATGCTTGAGACTGTAGTTTGCATACCTAGTTATTTTAGAGATGAACTTTTAGGGGTTCTGCTTTTAGGCAGGAAGAAGAACGGCAAGAAATTCTCAACTGAAGAGCTGGATTTCTTTGTTGCTTTAGCTTCAAACATGTCTATTTCTTTAAGAAACGCTCAACTGTTTAAAGATCTTGAAAGTGAGCTGGAGAAAAAACAACAACTTTTTATGCGAACTACAATTGCTTTAGCTGCTGCTATTGAAGCAAAGGATAACTATACTCACGGGCATACTACTCGGGTAACTAATTTTAGCCTTAAGATTGCAAATCGTTTAGCGCAGAAGAATCATCGTATAGTTGAAGGTAAATTCATGGAGCATTTACATATAGCTAGCTTACTTCATGATATCGGTAAGATTGGCATTCCGGAGCATATTCTTAATAAGAGAAATAAATTGACTTTGGGAGAGAGAAATAGGATTAAAGAACATCCAATGATAGGGGTAACTATATTAAAGCCTATTAAAGAGCTGGAGAGCCCTTTGCTGGGAGTAAAATGTCATCATGAAAGGCCGGATGGGCTGGGTTATCCGGATGGACTAAAAGGCGAGCAGATACCTTTAACTGCTTCCATTATAGCCGTAGCTGATTCTTTTGATGCTATGACTAGTAATAGGCCTTATCGCTATGCTTTAGACAAGGCTGATGCTATAAGAGAGATTAAGTCCTTGACTAATCTGCAGTTTGATCCCCGCGTAAGTACTGCATTCCTTGAGTTGGCTCAGGAGGGTAGATTCTAAATAATCCATGAGTGTAAAACGCATAGTTTTAATGTACATATCCGAAGTATCCGGGCATCGTAATGCCGCTTTAGCTGTTGAGAAGGCTATTAAGGCGCTTGAGCCGGATGTTGAGATAACTAATATTAATGCTTTTAATTATACTAATCCCGTTGCCGAGAAAGTAGTTAATAGTATATACATGGGCATTATTAAGATTGCGCCTAAAGTTTGGGATTATCTTTATGATAATCCCCGGATTGTTAAGAGGGTAGAGAAGGCAAAACAGAATATCCATAAGGCGAATTCTCCTAAACTTAAGCAATTATTCGATAAGTTGAAGCCCGATGCTGTTATTTGTACCCAGGCTTTTCCTTGTGGTATGGTCGCTGATTACAAGAAAACATACGGCGATGACCTTCCTCTGGTTGCAGTTCTTACTGATTTTGCTCCTCATTCCTATTGGATTTATGATGAGGTCAATTATTATATTACCCCCTCTGAAGATGTAAGCTTACGTTTGATAGCCAAGGGAGTAACTGCGCAGAAGATAAAGGCTTTAGGAATTCCGTTTGACCACAAATTTAATGTAGAGCTAGAGAAAGAGCATATTTTCCATAAGTATAAACTGTCTGCTGATTTACCTACTTTGTTGGTTATGGGAGGAGGCCAGGGCTTGGGGCCGATAAAGACGATTGTAAAGTCATTAGAGAAAGTCAATCACAATATTCAGGAGATAGTTGTGACCGGGACTAATAAGAAACTCTATAATACCCTTAAACGCAGGATAAAGAAATATAAAAAGAAAATAATTCTTTTTGCATATGCCCAGCATATAAATGAGCTTATGTTTGCTTCAGATATCGTAATTAGTAAGCCCGGAGGAGTTACTACTGCTGAAGTATTAGCTAAGGGTAAGCCGATGATAATTGTAAAACCCTTGCCCGGGCAAGAAGCAAGCAATACGACTTATTTAACTCTCCGAGGAGCTGCGCTTAAGGTTGAACGTCCCCGTAGGATTAATATTGTTGTAGATGATTTATTAAAGAATGCTTCTAAGATGAACCATCTTTGTTCTGCTGCAGAATATATAAGCAAGCCTAATGCCAGTATGGATATCGCTAGGCTATTGCTTAAGCTGGCGAATGTTTAATTATTTACTCTATAGATTTGCTCAGGTTCTCGCTTTAAGCCTTCCCTTAAGAACTGCTTATTCGATAGCAGTTTTACTTTCAGATATACGTTTTTTATTTGCCCGCCAAGATCGGATTCATGTTACCGGTAATCTTAAGGTAATGTTCCCTCAAAAGAGTAATGCCGAGATAAAAAAGATTAGTAAACTGTTATTTCGTAATTTTGCCAAGTATCTCGTCGATTTCTTTCGTTTCAAGAAGATTCAAAAAGATTATATTAATAAGAATATACATATTAAGGACTTACATTATTTAGACGATACTTTGGCTTTAGGTAAGGGAGCGATATTATTAACTGCTCATATGGGGAATTGGGAGTTAGGGGGAGTGGTTACCGCTATGCTCGGGTATCATTTTACTACTGTTGCGCTTCCTCATAAATCTAAAAGAGTAAACAATTTTTTTAACAAGCAGAGAAAGGAAAAAGGTTTAGATGTCCTTCCTTTAGGCCATGCGGCTAAAGCCCTCCTAAGAGCCCTGAGGAAGAATGGTCTATTAGCCTTGGTAGGGGACCGAGAATTTTCGGGGAAGGGGATATTGGTAGATTTATTCGGTAAGCCCACAACTTTTCCGCTTGGCCCGGCAGTGTTATCTTTACAGACCCAAGCCAAGATTATTCCGTCTTTTATGCTTAGAAGGCCGGATGATACTTTTGATCTAATATTTACTAAACCAATTGAATACAATCCTAGCGGGGATAAGGATAGGGATTTAAGAGAGATTGTAACTAAGTATAAATCAGTATTTGAAGAATATATGCGGCTTTATCCGGAGCAATGGTTTATATTCAAGAGATTTTGGTACTAATTTTCCTCATTAGCTTAGTTGTTTAATTCGTTTTACTGAAGGGAGCAGGAGATTGATTCAAGTCTATACTGGTAATGGCAAGGGTAAGACCACAGCGGCTTTAGGTTTGGCTATAAGAGCAGCGGGATCGGGTGCAAAAGTTTATATCTGTCAGTTTCTTAAGGGCAGATATTGTTGTGAACTAACGTCTTTAAAGAAAATAAAGAATATTAAGATTGAACAATTCGGAAGAACCTGTTTTATCAGATCTAAAGTAAACGATAAAGATGTCCGCTTAGCCAATGCTGGCTTTAAAGCGGCTAAAAAGGCAATTCTTTCGAAGCGTTATTCTTTAGTTATACTTGATGAAATGTGCGTTGCTTTAAATCTAAAGTTGATTAGTATTCGGGATGTTTTAAGTTTAATGAATAATCTTCCTGTTAATACAGACTTAGTGCTTACCGGACGTTGTGCCCATCCGGAGATTATAGAGAGAGCGGATTTGGTTAGTGAAATAAAAGATAAAAAACATTATTTTCAAAAAGGCGTTAAAGCCAGAAGAGGCATTGAGTTTTAGTTTTAATCGGTAAGTTTCTAGGGACGATTTTATGATTTTTAATAAGACTTTAAGAGTAGCTTTTCTTATATCAATTTCTATCCATCTGGCTTTAATTTTCCAGGGGTTTACCTTTAGTTCGCTTTTGGTAAAAAACAAACCAAAAAAGATAGAGGTAAGCTATATTAAGAATCCAAGAGAAGCTAAAAAAGTTTCCGGCTCAAATAGCCGTAAAAGTGAGCCCCTTTTGGATATGTCTGCTAAGATTGGAATTGATAAAAAGATTCCGCCTCCTTTTATTAATAAAGATGAATCTTTAAAGCCGGTTAAGCAGGTTATACGCAAAGATTTCTCTTTTTCCAAGCCTGATTTAATTAAGCCGGAAGCTATTGCGATGAAGAGGAGGATCAGCCTTCCTCCTGTTATTGACATGACTAAGATTGAGAATCCTTCCTATATAAGTTACTATCAGATTGTGCGTGAGAAAATACGAAGAGCTGCTTATCAAAATTACTCTAGTAGTGAAACCGGAGAAGCATACATTACCTTTATAATCTCTAATGAAGGTTATCTTAAAGAAGTGAATTTGGTTGAGGATAAATCTTCGGCTAGCCCTCGCTTAAGAGAGATAGCTTTAAATAGCGTAACCAACGCCTCCCCATTTCCAAAGTTCCCCAAAGAATTGGATTATCCCCGTCTTTCTTTCAATGTGGTTATATCTTTCGAAATCGAATAGCAGAGGGGCTGGCAAGGTTTGCTTTTCTCAGCACCGCTTGTCCCGCCCCAGCGTGGCGGGACTTCGCTCGGCCAGAATTTTTCGCTCTGCCAGGCTTCGTAAATAGCCGGGCAACCGTGCCCGCTCAAAATTCTCACGTGCTGCTCAAAGCAAAGCCTTACCATCCCCTATTAATTTTAAAGTAGATCTTGGTAAAATATCTGAGTATTTAAGGCTGTCTTGTCTTGTTTCGGAGCAGGGCGTGTGCAGGCCGAGCGGGCAAGGACCCGCCAAATAACTGTGGCGGGGAGCGAGGCCGAACCCCGAGTGCAGTTTGCCTCGCAGGGGCAAACAAGCGTCCCTGCGAGAAACAAGACAAGACAGCAGCAAAAGTATTGTTAAGTAGTACAACCTGTTGACACTTTTTTAAAAGAGTGGTATATTAAAACTCTGAAATTTAAGCTGTTTAGATAATAAATTTTCTAAGAAAGGAGATGATTACTTTGTCAGAAGTAGAAGTTAAGAAAGATGAATCTTTTGAAGCTGCATTACGCAGATTTAAGAAGAAGATTGAGCAGGAAGGCATTTTAAGAGAAGTTCGCGATCGTAAGCATTACGAAAAACCAAGCGAGCGGAAGAGAAAGAAAGCTAAAGAAAGAAGATAGAAGTGGCTCTTGTTTTCTCAACCTCATGGAACGCCTTCCGTCATAATTCTGCCAAATCGCTGCTCTTTGAGATAGAAGAACTAGGGTTTCTTGATCTTGAGCTAAGTTTTAATTTTACTGCTGCAATGGCAGATGAGATTAAAGCTTTAAAGGACGCCGGTGGTTTTAAGGTCAGGAGCGTGCATAATTATTTTCCTATACCGGAAGATTTTAAACGGGAAGATGCTCTCCCTGATTGTTATTCTATTTCTTCCGTTGATGACCAGGAGCGAAAACTCGCCGTAAAATTTACCAAAAGAAGTATTGATGCCGCTAGTTCTTTAGGAGCGAAGGCTTTGGTTTTGCATTGCGGAAGAGTAGAAATGCAGGATCAAACCAGGAGACTGATTGATCTTTATAAGCGGGATTTTCTAGGTACAGAAGTTTTCTTGGGGTTAAAAGAAGATTTTATTAGGGAGAGAGCGCTTTTAGCAACACCTTTTCTTGAGAGCGCAATGCGTTCTCTAGATGAACTAAATCACTATGCTCAAAGGAGATCTATACTTCTAGGGGTAGAGAACAGGTTTTACTATAGAGAAATTCCTAATTTTGAAGAAATAGAAATTATTCTCAGTAAGTTTAAAGGATCAAATATTTTTTATTGGCATGATACAGGGCATGCCCAATTGATGGAAAATCTAGGATTTTATAAGCATAAGAATTATTTGGACTCATATAAAGATTCAATGATTGGAATGCATTTGCATAATATTATCGCATGTTTTGATCATCAGGCTCCTATTAAGGGGGAATTAGATTTCTCCGAGTTTAAACCTTACCTCAATAAAGATACCTTAAAAGTTATTGAAGCGCATTATCCTGCGACAGTCAGTGAAATTAAGCAAAGTAAAGAATTACTGGAGAAGTTATTCGATGATAGGCTCTAAAGTCCGTCAATCCGTGGTAGATGGCAGATTTTATCCGGCTTCAGCTAATGCAATTAAGAAACAGATCGCTAGTTTTATTGGGAAGGATACTAAAAAAGAAGATGTGTCTGCTTGTATGCTGCCGCACGCAGGTTATGTGTATTCAGGGAGAGTGGCGGCTGAAACTATTTCTAATATAGAAATAAAAGATAAAGTAATATTGCTAGGGCCTAATCATACTGGTAATGGATCAGCATATAGTATAATGGCCGAAGGGGTATGGCAGACTCCTTTAGGTAGGCTTAATATCGATAAAAGTTTATCCAGGGCTCTTCTTGACGGTTGCGCGTATTTAAGAGATGATCCTTCTGCGCATTTAGATGAGCATTCTATAGAAGTAGAGTTACCGATTCTGCAGTATTTTAAGAATAGCTTTGAAATTGTGCCTATTGCTTTTATGTCTGATGATTTAACTGCGCTTAAGAAGATTGGTTTTGAAATTGCCCAAGTTATTAAGAATAAATTTAATCTTAAAGATATCCTGCTTGTTGCTAGTTCAGATATGACTCATTACGAGCCGCAAGAGCAGGCAATAATTAAAGACAATTATGCAATTCAGGCAATTCTTGAGTTTGATCCGGATAGATTAATGGAAGAGATTAAACGTCATAATATAACCATGTGTGGGTATGCTCCGGTAATTGTAATGTTAAGCGTCCTTAATACATTAGGTACTAAGGAAGCGCGTTTAATTAAGTATCAAACTAGCGGCGATGTAACTGGAGACAAAACATCGGTCGTCGGTTATGCGGGGATTATTTTTAACTAAAATGGAAGAAAAAAAAGAAGAGTTCGTATCTGCGGTTCCTGATTTTAAATTCTTTATCACAACGCTTTCCTTGCAAACAACTATATTCTTAGGCCAGATTCCTAATCCCGTTAGTCAAAAGATCGAGGAAGATCTTACGCAGGCTAAGTTTATCATAGATACTTTAGGGATGCTTAAAGAGAAGACTCAAGGAAACTTGACTCAGGAAGAGAGTGATCTTTTAGATAATTTACTTTATGAATTACGTACGGTTTATTTAGATAAGAGTAAGCCTAAAGATGCTTAAGGCTTTTAGAATATTACAGGGAGGCACCCAATGATTGATAAAGAATTATTAGATATTCTGGCTTGTCCCAGTTGTAAGGGAGATGTGCAGTTAAAAGAGGATAAGATTGTTTGTAAGAAGTGCGGGAAAAAGTATCCGATAAAGGATGGCATACCGATAATGCTTATAGATGAGGCGCAAGATTAAGATGAAGAAAATTCTAGTCATTCATGGTCCAAATTTAAACCTTCTGGGGCAGAGAGAACCTGCTATATACGGGAGAGTCACCCTAGATGCTATAAATAAAGAGTTAAAAAGTGTGGCTAAGAAATCCAAAGTCGTTTTAGTTATAAAACAATCTAATCATGAGGGAGAGATCGTTGATTTAATTGGTCGGGCAAAAGGAAAATTTGCTGCGATTTTGATTAATCCGGCTGCTTATACGCATACCAGTGTTGCCATAAGGGATGCTATCGCTGCATCGGGTGTCTTGACTATCGAGGTGCATCTTTCAAACATCTACTCTCGGGAAGAATTCAGACACAAGTCATTAATCAGCCCTGTTGTAAAGGGGAGCATCCTTGGCTTTGGAGCGAAGAGTTATATCCTAGGACTAGAGTCTATATTAGATTTAATTGATGCATAATGAAACCAATAAAGCGTCTGCAAAATCGGCTAAAAGAAGAAGGATTGGATGCTATTATTCTTTCTTCCCCTTCAAATATATCTTATCTTGTTGGTTTCAAAGCTAGTGATTCCTATCTAATAGTCTCCAGGAAAGATTCATTTTATTTTACGGATTCAAGGTACACTCAAGAGGTTGCCCCTAAGTTATTCGGTGCATTTAATTTAAAAAAGATAAACGGTTCTTTATTCAGGAATATCGCGCAAGCCTGTCTTGATTCAGGGTTTAATCGGGTAGGCTTTGAAGAAAGGCAGATGCCTTTTGCCGAATACAAGAAAATTAAGGAGTTTTTAAGAGGAAGAGTCTATCTGGTACCTACTTATAATATTATTGAGGGGTTAAGGCAGCAAAAAAGTTCAATAGAAATAATTAAAATAAAGAAAGCTTTAGAGATTACAGCGCGGGGTTTTAGTTTTATTAAGAGTTTTATAAGACCGGGCGTTAGAGAGATAGACCTTGCCGCAGAGCTGGAGCGATTTATTCGTTATAATGGTGCTTGCGGGGCCGCTTTTGATACTATTGTTGCCTTCGGAGTAAATTCATCTTTCCCTCACCATAGCCCAACGCAAAAAAGGTTAGTGAATGGAGAGGTTGTTCTTATCGACTTTGGCGTAGAGTACGATGGTTATAAATCCGACTTGACAAGGTCAATTTTCTTAGGTAAAATTAATAGTCTTAGTCGAAAAATATATAATATTGTTCTTAAAGCGCAAGAGAAAGCTATAAAAAAAATTAAGGCTGGAGAAGAGATAGCCAAGATCGATGCTCTCAGCCGTAAGTATATAGCACTCAATGGGTATGCTAAATTCTTTGTGCATAGCCTGGGGCATGGTGTAGGCTTAGAAACGCACGAAGCTCCGTCAATTTCAGCTACTAATGATGGCTTGCTGCAAGAAGGAATGGTTCTTACAATAGAGCCGGGAATTTATTTGCCCGGTAAGTTTGGAATAAGGATAGAGGATATGATATTAGTAACCAAGAAAGGATGCGAGGTGTTAAGTGGCGCTGTCAATAAATGAAATTAAAACAGGGGTAACTATTTTAGTGGATAATGTGGTTTATGTTGTTGTCGATGCTCAACATGTTAAGCCGGGCAAAGGCGCGGCATTTGTGCGGGCAAAGCTACGGAATATGAAAAATTCTAATATTCAGGAAAAAACTTTCCGCGGTGATGAAAAGATTGATCAGGCTTATGTTGAAGAGAGGAAATTACAGTATCAATATAATTCCGGCGAGCTCTATCATTTTATGGATCAAGACAATTACGAGGAGATCGTTGTTTCGGGCGAAGCTATCGGAGATAATGTTAAATTTTTAAAAGATAATATTGAAGTTAACGGATATTTTTATAAGAATGATCCCCTTTCTGTCAATTTGCCTAATTTTATTGAAGTAGAGATTGTTCATACTGAACCCGGAGTTAAGGGAGATACGGCTAAGAGTGGGACTAAGCCAGCTGAAATTGAAACCGGCGCTTCTATTCAAGTACCTTTATTCATCAACGTTGGTGATAAAATTAAAGTTGATACTCGTACCGGCGGTTATGTGGAAAGAGTAAATTAAAGGAGTAATAAATGAATATTAAAGAAATCAGAGAAATGGTCAACCTGATGAATGAAAATGGTCTGGTTGAGCTTGAGATTGAAAAAGAGGGTATGCGTATTAGGCTTAAGAAGACAGCTGCCGGTATAGAAAGTTATAGCGGCCCGATCGTTGTCGAAAGAACTCCGGCGCCTGCGGCTGCGCAAAAGCCGGCAGTAGAAGCGCCTAAGCCAGCTAGCGTTAAAACAGTAGAGATAAAGTCTCCGATGGTGGGTACTTTTTACCGCGCCCCTAGTCCTGAGGCGGCTCCTTATGTTGAGGTAGGGCAAAATCTTGAACCCGGCCAAGTAATTTGTATTGTTGAAGCAATGAAGTTGATGAATGAAATAAAGTCAGAGGTTAAAGGTAAAATTTTAGAAATTCTTGTTGATAATGCTGAACCGGTAGAGTTTGGCCAACCCATGTTTTTAATCGAACCGCTATAAAATGTTTTCAAAAATACTCATTGCTAATCGCGGTGAAATCGCTTTAAGAATTATCCGTGCTGCCCGAGAGTTAGGAATACGCACTGTAGCCGTTTATTCTCAGTCTGACAGGAATTCATTGCATGTGCGTTACGCTGATGAAGCTATTTGCATAGGTCAGGCAGCTTCTTCCAACAGTTATTTAAATATACCCGCAATAATAAGTGCCGCCGAAATTACCGATGTGGAAGCAATCCACCCTGGTTATGGTTTTCTAGCCGAGAATGCCCATTTTGCTGAAATATGCGAATCCTGTAAGATTACTTTTATCGGACCTACTCCCGAAAATATGCGTCTGATGGGGGATAAGATGGCAGCGCGTGCAACTATGCATAAAGCCGGTTTACCTATTACTCCGGGTAGCAGCGCAGCAATAAAAAACAAGGAAGAGGCTTTAAAAACTGCTAAATCAATTGGTTATCCCGTTATTATAAAAGCTACCGCAGGCGGCGGCGGAAAGGGTATGCGTATATGCCATAACGACCTTACTCTTGTTTCTAGTATTATGACTGCGCAGTCTGAGGCAGAAGTAAATTTTGGTAATTCTAATGTTTATATAGAAAAATATATTGAAGAGCCCCGCCATATCGAAGTACAAATAATCGGAGATAAATCCGGTCGTGTTATCCAACTTGGTGAAAGAGATTGCAGTATTCAACGGCGTCATCAAAAGCTTCTTGAAGAGTCTCCTTCGATGGTTGTGGATGGCAAAATGCGTAAGCGTTTAGGGGAGCTGGTTCTTAAGGGGATGAAGTCAATAAATTACGTAAGTTGCGGTACGATTGAATTTCTTTTTGATGAAAAGACGAATGATTTCTATTTTATGGAGATGAATACGCGTATTCAGGTTGAGCATCCGGTTACTGAAATGGTTACCGGAATTGATTTAGTTAAGGAGCAGATTCGCGTTGCTGCCGGAGAAAAACTTAAACTGCAGCAGGAGAATATTTGTATTCGCGGTGCAGCTATTGAGTGCAGAATTAACGCCGAAGATCCGAATAATAACTTTATGCCATCACCGGGAAGAATAGATTCTCTGGTTATTCCCGGAGGGCCAAACGTGCGAGTAGACACTCATATTTATCCGGGTTATGAAATTCCTCCATTTTATGATTCTCTTGTGGCTAAGCTTATTGTTTGGGGTAATACGCGCCAAGAGGCGATTAAAACAATGCACAGGGCTTTGAGCGAGTTCCATATCGCTCCGATTAAGACCACTATTCCTTTTCACCTCAAACTTATGCAAAACCCTCTTTTCTTAAAAGGCGATATCTCGACTCACTTTGTTCAGGATTTATTAAAAGCAGAAGCAAAGAAAGCATAGCTATGTCTCAGGAAGAATCCCGTACAGATCTTGGTCTTATCCGTATACATAAAAATGCGATTGCATCGGTAGCTTCTTTAGCAGCTTTAGAGATCGATGGAGTAAAGAAGATATCCGGAGGTTTTGCCGGTAGTTTTTTAGGGTTGTTGGGTAAAATAAATTCTTCAGCAATCAGAGTAGATATTAATAAAAACGAGGAAGTTAAAATCGATATCCCGCTGTCTATTAAATATGGTTTTAATATTCCTGATATAGCAAGTCGGGTTCAAGAGAATGTTCGCCAGGCTCTGGAAAAGATGACGAGCCTTTCTATAAAAGAAATAAATATTAATGTCCAGGGGATAGAAAGGAACTGATCATGAGGATATTTACGGTTTTAGGGATTTTATTCTATGCGGGAGTAATTATCTTAATTGGCGTGGTCATGATCGTTTTTTCATTTAATTTGCTTCAAGTCGCTGATTTAACCAAGGTGTTAAATTACGCCCAGGCAAATCTAAACACCAGGGTTATAATCGGCCTTTCCGGTCTTCTACTTATTCTGATTAGTCTTTCCTTCGCTCAGTTAATGTTAGGGCGTTTGCAGCGCGAGAAGACTATAGCTTTCGCTACTTCATCGGGTGAGGTAACTATTGCTTTATCTGCGGTGGAGGATTTGATTCGTAGGCTTGCCGGAGTTTTACCGGAAATCAGAGAGTTACGGCCTGATGTCATTGCTACCAAGAAAGGGATTATGGTAGATTTAAGAGTAGTATTAAAGAAAGAAGCGAATATCCCGGAGCTTACCTCGCGTCTGCAAGAAATCACTAAATCCAAGATTCAGGAAGTTTTGGGTATTGAAGAGCAGGTTATAGTTAAAATTCATATTGCTAAGATTGTCGGTTTGGATGATAAAGAAAAAAAGAGGAGAGATTTTGAAAAAGAAGAACCTGGCGTGCCTTTTAGTGGTTACGGAAGGGTTTGAAAAGGAGAAGAGATGGAAAGGATAGGAATTCTTACTGGTGGCGGTGATTGCCCGGGGCTAAATCCTGTAATTCGGGCAGTAGTTAGAAAAGCTTTATTGGAAAATTATGAAGTAGTCGGGATTAAGAACGGCTGGAAGGGTTTGGTAGAGAACGACACAATCCCTCTGAATTTAGATTCAGTTTCAGGAATTTTACCTAAGGGAGGAACGATATTAGGTACATCTCGGACTAATCCTTATAAAAAAGAAGGGGATTTAGATAAAGTTAAAAATAATTTCAAGAAGATGGGCTTATATGCTTTAGTTGCAGTTGGCGGGGAAGACACGCTAGGGGTAGCTTCTAAATTAACTAAAGATGGTATAAAAAATATTGTCGGGGTGCCTAAGACTATAGATAATGATCTTTCAGCAACAGATTATACTTTTGGTTTTGATACTGCTTTAAATGTTGCTACTGAATGTATTGATCGTCTACATACCACTGCTGAAAGCCATCACCGTATTATCGTTGCTGAGGTAATGGGTAGGCATGCCGGATGGATTGCTATTGAAGCAGGTATTGCCGGTGGCGCGGATGTAATATTGATCCCTGAGGTGCCTATTGATATTGAAGAAGTGTGCTCCGTTATCAATAAGAGGCACGGCCGCGGGAAGACTTTCAGCATCGTCGTAGTTGCTGAAGGCGCACAGTTTAAAGAAGGGGATATGGTTTTACAGGAAAAGAAGCTTGATGCTTTTGGTCATGTGCGTTTAGGAGGAATCGGTGAAGAGCTAGCTAGCCAGATTGAAAAGAAAACCGGTTTTGAGACCAGGGTAAGTGTTTTTGGCCATATTCAAAGAGGGGGTTCCCCTACTGCGTTTGATCGTGTTCTGGGAACAAGATTCGGAGTTAAGGCGGTAGAGTTAATTAAAAATAAGAAATTTGGAAGGATGGTTGCTCTTGCGGGTGTAAAAATTATAGATGTTCCTTTAGAAGAAGCGGTTAAGGCTTTGAAGACCGTAGATATGGAACTTTATAATTTAGCTAAAGTATTCTCCTGTTAAGCGAGGAAATAATATGAGAGAAAGAGTTAAAGAGATAATTTCGGAGAGCATACAGGTTAAAGAAGAGCTTCTTAAGACTGAAGTAAGTAGAATACTTGAGATTGCTCAAGTAGTGGTTGAGGCTCTTAAAAAAGGCGGGAAGCTGATTGTTTTTGGTAATGGGGGATCTGCCAGTGATGCCCAGCATATTGCTGCTGAGCTTGTAGGCAGATTCAAAAAAGATAGGCCTGCTTTAGCTGCCGTAGCTTTAACAACTAATACTTCTGTTATTACTGCTTTAGCTAATGATTTTGGATATGATATTGTTTTCGCCAGGCAGATAGAAGCTTTGGCTAAGAAGGGGGATGTTGCCTTAGGTATATCTACAAGCGGTAAGGCAAAGAATGTTAATTTGGCCCTTAAGCAGGCTAAGAAGATGGGGCTTAAAACAATAGCCCTTAGCGGAGGCGATGGCGGAGAAATAGTTAAGGTTGCGGATTATTCTTTGATCGTTCCCTCTTCGGTGACTGCTCGTATTCAAGAGGCTCATATTACAATTGGGCATATTATATGCGAACTAATAGAAGAAGCCAGTTTTTCTTAAGTAGTAAGATAAAATCATTAAGCGCGCTCTCTAGGGAGATCGCTAGGCTTAAGAAAAACGGAAGAGTGGTAGTTTTTACTAATGGTTGTTTCGATATCCTCCACTATGGCCATGCTCAGTATCTCCAGAGCGCTAAGAATAAAGGGGACATACTGGTTGTGGCAGTAAATAGCGACTCCTCAATAAAAAAGATTAAAGGAAAAAATAGGCCGATAGTAGACCAGAAGAATCGTTTGGGACTGTTATCTGCTTTAGGTTGCATTGATTATTTGACTCTGTTTAATGAAGAAACGCCTTTAGAGGTTATAAGAAGGATTAAGCCTGATATTCTGGTAAAAGGAGCAGATTGGAAGAAGAGCAATATTGTGGGAAGCGATTTTGTCAGAAGCTATGGCGGAAAAGTCTTGACTGTTAAGCTAGTCAAAGGTCTTTCTACAACCAATCTTATTAAAAGAATTGTTAAGACGCACTAAATTAAGCGGTATTAATAGAATAATCGACGCAAATATTAATCGTAGTAAAGAAGGTTTGCGTGTTTGCGAAGAAATAACGCGTTTTATATTAGATAGTCGTTCTCTTACCGCTGATTTTAAATCAATAAGGCACCAGATAGATTTGGCAGCAGAGGGCTTGAGCCCTAAGTTAAATTTGCTAAAGGCCAGATCCAGCCTTAACGATGTAGGCGAGAAGATTTATATTAACGAATTAAAAAGAAGAGATATCCGAGATATTTTCTTTGCTAATATTCAAAGAGTTAAGGAATCAATTAGAGTGCTAGAAGAGTTTAGTAAATTGGTTAATATAAAAAGTGCTCTGAAATTTAAAGTAGCTAGGTATAAGATTTACGAGATTGAAAAGAAAGTTGCTAAAACTATCGAAGTATTTACTAGGTAAGCAATAATTTAAGATGACCCAATTAGAATCTGCTAAAAATAATAAGATAACGCCATTAATGCGTAAGATTGCTAAAGATGAAGGTGTTTCTCTTCATCGATTAGTAGATTACATAAAGTCCGGAAAGGTAGTGTTACTTCAGAACAACCAGCATACTTTAAAGAAGCCTTCTGCTGTAGGGTATTCACTCCGTACGAAAGTAAATGCTAATATTGGGACATCGACAGATAAGTGCAGTCTAAAAAGTGAATTAAGTAAGTTAGATGCATCTGTAAAATGCGGAGCAGATGCGGTCATGGATTTAAGCGTGGGCGGGAATTTAAGGGCTATACGCAAAGAGATTTTAAAACATTGCTTAGTTCCTTTAGGTACAGTACCTATTTATGAGATTGCTGTTAATGCTCAAATTAATCAAGGGAATTTCTTAAAATTCAGTGCAAACGATATGCTCTCTGTTTTAGAGGACCAGGCTAAGGAAGGCGTTGATTTTTTTACCATACATTCCGGCGTAACCAGAAATAATTTAGCTCTGCTTAAGAAACATAAACGGGTTTTAGATATCGTCTCAAGAGGAGGTGCGATTGTAGCTAGCTGGATGAAATACCACAATGCAGAGAATCCTTTTTATTCTCATTTTAATGAAATAATCGATATTGCTTATAAATACGATGTTGTTTTAAGCCTTGGCGACGGGATGAGGCCGGGGTCAATTCTGGATGCAACAGATAAGACTCAGATTGCCGAGCTTAAGACTTTGGGTAAGCTTGCGGCGCGGGCTAGAAAAAAGAATGTGCAGGTCATGATTGAGGGGCCAGGGCATGTTTCCTTGGACCAGATCAAGAAAAATATTGAATTAGAAAAGAAGTTTTGTAATCAAGCTCCTTTTTATGTCTTAGGGCCTTTAGTGACTGATGTCGGATGTGGCTATGATCATATTACTGCTTCTATAGGAGGAGCGTTGGCTTCAAGTTTTGGGGCAGATTTTCTCTGTTATGTTACACCAGCTGAACATTTGCGTCATCCTTCAATTGAGGATGTTAAAGAGGGGGTAATTGCTTCCAGGATTGCCGCTCATGCAGGAGATTTGGTAAAGAATAGAAAGAAAGCGATTAAGTGGGATAAGGATATGTCCGCGGCCCGTAAGGCGCGCGATTGGCAGAAGCAGATTAAACTTTCTATTGATCCGGATAAAGCAAGGGAATACAGAAAGTCATCGCAGCCGCAAAATAATGATGTCTGCACTATGTGCGGGCAGTATTGTTCGATTAAATTAATGGATGAATGCCGAGGTTAAAGGCATTCAGAATTTGCGGGCGTAGTTCATCGGTAGAACACCAGCTTCCCAAGCTGGATAGGGCGGTTCGATTCCGCTCGCCCGCTTTAGCTATGAAAAATAATTATTTTGTTCAGCTATTTGCTTTAAATATTATTTTTTGCCTTGGGTTTTTAACAGGCTGTGTCAGTGTTCCTTATACAGAACAGCCTTCACCTGTGATTACCGGAGCTTCCGGTGTATATCATAGCGTAGAAAAAGGGCAGACCTTATGGAGAATATCCAAGATGTATGCAATTGATCTTGAGGAGTTAGCTCAAGCTAATCATATTACGAATACAGCTTCAGTTGAAGTGGGTCAGAAGATTTTTATTCCCAATCGCTCTAAACCCCAGTTGCAAGCTGTTCAATATGGCGATAGCGATGATTTCTCCTGGCCTTTGAAGGGAAGGGTAAGTAATGGGTTTGGACAGATTGTTAATAATATGGTGAATAAAGGTATTAATATTCAACCTTATGGTTCTTTGGAAGTAACTGCTTCCAGGAGCGGTAAGGTTGTTTTCTTGGGTAAAGATTTTGCCGGGATGGGTAAGACTCTTATTATTGATCATTTGGACGGGATGTTTACTGTCTATTCTAGAAATGCAGAAGTTTTTGTAAAGGCGGGGGATACTGTGGCAAAAGGCTCAACCATCGCTAAAGTTGGTTTTGCCGGAAGAGATAGAAATGTTTATTTGCATTTTGAAGTGAGGAAAGGGCAGGTTTCACAGAATCCTTTATATTATTTACCATGATTAAGCCTAATTTCTTTGGTCGTAAATCTAATCTGGAATTATTAGAAAAACGCGTCAGCGGTCTTAAAGACAACTACCGTCAGAATATTGCTATTATAGGGGATGAGTTGGTCGGCAAGACTTCGCTTATTTTTAAATTTATAGATAAATTTGACGATCCGCGAATTATCCCTCTTTACCTGGAAGTTAGGGCTGAGCCTTTGAATTCATTTGCCAGGAGGTTTATCGGTGTTCTCTTATATAATTTCTTAGCTAAGAGCGGAATGTTGTTAAAGGAAGACCTGGATTTTCTGATGTTTAAGTCGCAGAAGTTTATACCGCAAACAGTGGAAAAAATTAAGATTATCTTATCTAGTTTAAGTAAGCGCAAGAAAAATAATATTTTTAGTGATCTGAATTCACTATGTGAGTTATTGTATCAAGAGACCGGAAAATCTTGCGTAGTGATATTTGATGAATTCCAGAACCTGGAGAATTTAAATCTTCCCGGGCTCTATCGGGAATGGTCTAGGCTGCTGGTTATTAATAAGCATACAATGTATATTATTGTAAGCTCTATGAAGTTTAAGACTAAAACTATACTTTCTAAGAATCTGTCTTTGTTATTCGGTAATTTTGAAGTAATTAATGTTGATCCCTTTGATATAAAAACAAGCGAGGAGTATCTGGAGAGTTTGTTAACGCAGGCAAACTTAAGCCTGCCCTTAAAGAATTTTATTGTTCACTTTACCGGCGGCTACCCCATGTATTTGGAATTAATATCTAAAGCCCTGCTTGCTAATAAAGACGTAGCGCTTCCTGAGATCTTGGAAAATATGCTTTTTGATTCTTCGGGTGTTTTAAACCAAAGATTCTCAAATTACGTTAAGCGCTTTTTAGATTATCCTTTTGCTAACGACTATATATCTATTCTGTATTTAGTAGCAAGCGGAAGAAACAAAATTAAGGATATTATGCATATCCTACATATGCAAAGTAAAGATTTTACCATCCGGATAAATCATCTTCTTGAGCTAGACGCTTTGTCCCGTAGCGGAGATTTTCTAAAAATTAATGACCGGATGTTTAATTTCTGGATGAAGTTTGTTTACCAGGAGAAATTACAGTCTTTGACATTTGATGCCAAGAATCAGAAAGCAAAATTACGCGATAGCCTTGAGAATATGATTCAAGAGTTTATTGTGAGCGCTCAAAAGCCTCTGGTAGAAAGAATGAATGATTTATTAAAGCTCTTTGAGAATGAAATGGTGCAGATGGACAGGAAGAAGCTGCGCTTAAATCATTTTCGCGAGATTAAGCCGTTGGAATTCCGCAGCCAGGTATTAAAAAACGGTTTGATCGGCCGTTCTAACGAAAGTCTTTGGATTGTGGCAGTGAAGACAGATCTTTTGACTGAAGATGATGTGGTGGAGTTCTCCAGGGAATGCAGGAGATATCGGCATAAGTTACAAAGAAAAATAATCGTGACCTTAAAAGATATTGATACGAATACCCGATTAAGGGCTTTAGAAGAAAAGATCTGGACTTGGGATATAAATAGTCTGAATCAAATTCTTGATTTGTATTCAAGGCCCAGAGTTATCGCTTAAGTTAAGCGGTTATATTTTAGGGAGATAAGTTTGAGAATAGTAGCTATTGCGGATACGCATATTTCTGATAGGTCGGGTAAGCTTCCGGAGAAGTTGCTTGCAGAAATTAAACGAGCTGATGCTCTTATCCATGCCGGAGATTTTGTAGATTTAAAGTTGCTTAATGAGCTCAAATCAATATGCAGTAATTTATGGGCAGTTAGGGGAAATATGGATTCTGCGGAGATTGCTAGTAAGCTACCCGAGAAAGAGATTATTAAGGTAGGAAAATTTAAAGTCGGGATTATGCATGGTTTTGGAGCTCCGGATAAGATAGTGGATGCATTGCTTAAAACGTTTGAAAAAGATAAGCCTGATTTAATTGTTTTCGGGCATTCTCATAAAGCTTTAAATGAAAAGAATGGCGGGATAATTATGTTTAACCCCGGCAGCCCTACAGATACCTTTTTTGCTCCTTATAATTCTTATGGAATTATAGAAATTAACGATACAATTAAGACTGAGATAGTCAAATTATAAAATGGATAAGCTTTGGGCACCATGGAGAGTGAAATATATAAGAAATTTGAAACAGAAAAAGTGTATATTTTGCTCTGCTCGTTCGGTTAAAAATAAAGAAGCGGTCATATTTAAGACTGAATACGCTTTAGTTATACTGAATATTTATCCGTATAACAATGGCCATTTGCTAATATCACCGCTTAGGCATATTGCAAGGCTTAATCAATTAAAGCCGGATGAAGTAACCGGCCTTTTTACAGCTTTAACTAGGGCCCAGGCTTTGCTGGATAAGGTCTTAAAACCTGATGGATATAATGTGGGTATTAATTTAACCCGGAGTGCCGGAGCGGGGATAACCGGACATCTGCATATTCATCT
>Ga0172375_10000964_pt1 | contig 46644 bp, 36 predicted proteins | sample LakKiv1m_FD_114537 | JGI IMG/M metagenome (GOLD analysis project Ga0172375, IMG submission 114537) | Freshwater microbial communities from Kabuno Bay, South-Kivu, Congo - kab_092012_11.1m | ecosystem: Environmental > Aquatic > Freshwater > Lake | place: Democratic Republic of the Congo... | reverse complement strand
CCCGGCGATGCTGCACGCCGCCGAACCCGACCCGCTCCGCGCCGCCATCGCCACCCTCGTCCACGCCGCCACCGGCGTCGGCTACGACCGGAGGGGTCTGCTGCTGACAGCCGCCCACCAGGTCGCAGCACCCTGAGACTCAGCCAGAGAGCCGTGCCCGTCTCGCAGCGGGCCGACGCGGAGGTCACCGCCTGCCGCCAGCTCACCATGACCCGTCGGCTCTCCGATCTCGTGCTCCGGTACTCGTCCAGGACCACGACCTCTGTGGCCGCGCGCTTGCGCCACACGATGATCGCCGAGACGATGCCGCCGTGCGTGCACTCCTGGTGATCCTCGGGTCCGTCGGCCTGGGCACTGGCGTGCTGTGCGCCGCACTCACCCCGCTCCTGCCCCTCGAATCGTTCACCTCGGCACCGACGTCGCACCGGACGAGCGCCTACGAGTCCACCCTTAGCATCACCTACGACTGGTCCCCTAGCCTCGCGATCCTGCCGGCCTCGGGTCTCATCCTCGGACTCATCATCGGCATCGCTCTCCATGTCGGAGGGTGGCGACTCCGCCGAGCCTGAAGTCCGCTCGTCGCCCTGCCTCGTACTGTCGTCCGGCGACGCTGCCAAGCCGACCAGAGGGTTGCGGCGAACCCGAGGTCGCGGACCCAAATCGGCCCAGGACCGCGGAGTACCAGCCCGTGCCAGCGCTCCAGAACGCCTCAGCCCGAGGGCCGACAGCCCGGTGCTCGCCGCTGATCTCAACAGTGCCGCAGGCCCCGTCTCCGATCTTTCCACGGCGAACATCACCGAGAGACTCTTCGAACTCGACACGTGGGTCTGCCGCCACATTGAGCCCGACGACCCGATCGCATCGGGGCAGCCGGTCACCGACGCGACGACCCGCCACCTGACGCTGGAGACAACCCCGGAGCGGCCCGCTGGTCCGGACGGCCCATTGCCGCCGCGGCATACCCGGAGGACGCTAACGATCATGGCAGTCGACGTCCGCCTCCTCGACGGACCCGCCGAGGGTGTGACCGCTCACTACGGGTACATGTCGATTCCCCTGCCGAGCCTGTACTGGTCGGACGGCCGAACTAGCCGACAGGCCGTCTACCACCGGGTCGAGGACTACCCGGACCCCGACGGCGCCTGGCTCTACCGGGCCGCGGTGCCGCCACCCTGACCGGTGCCGGTCGAGGTATCGGGGACTCAGGTCCGCCATCATCCCTTGTCCACCCACAACGGCACGTACTCGGCGGCCTCCCGGTCGAGGGCCGCTCATGGCGTTCGCCGGCAACTTGGCCGCGCACGACGCCCGGCACCTGGGTCGCGACCTTCGTCCGCGATCGGGCGATCAGCCCTGCCTTTCGCGCCCGTCGTCGCTTTGCTGCGATGCGTACCGTCTCGCAGCGTCCGGACTCGGAAGGGGAGTGCCCATGACCAATGTCGACGAACGGGCCCACGAGGCAGAACGCGCCGAGCAGTATCGCGCCCTCGTCGAGTACGGCTTGACGGCCGGAATCGGGGTGGGCCATTCGCTCGGGATCACCCTCGAGGCGATCGGGGCAGGCCGCGCGGTCTGGACGATGCAGCCGTCGACCCGCGCCGCCGATGCCCACTACTCCGTCGCGGGCGGCGTCCTGGCGACCCTGATGGAGGCGGCGATGGCCAGCGCGGTCCATGCGGCGCTCCCGCCCCGAACGACGTACACGGCGGCCGGACTCTCGATCGCCCTGGTCGGCAAGCTCCGGGTCGACGATCCCGAGGTGTGCTGCGAGGCCCACGTGGTGCACTGCGGCAGCAGAACGGCGACCGCCGACGCCCGGGTCATGACCGCGGACGGCAGGCTGGTGGCTCACGGAGGAGCCTCGTTCCTGGTGTTTCCGGTGCCTCAGGGTTGAGTTCACTGAGGGAGGTGCGAGAGAGGTCACAGGGTCGATCGGCCGCCACCCCGGGTCGAGTTCCGTCAACGTTCACACACCGTTGCACCTCCTCGCTTACGGTCGGATCCTCTAGGCGAGGAGACCCCTTCCATGGAACTGCGACATTTGCACTCCTTCCTCACATTGGCCGAGGAGCTTCATTTCGGCCGTGCCGCCCAACGTCTGCACATGGCCCAACCGTCACTGAGTCAGCAGATTCAGAGGCTCGAACAGAGCCTCGGCACCCAGCTCGTCGCCCGATCGTCGCACGAGGTGCACCTGACTCCCGCGGGCGAAGCCTTCGTGGTCGAGGCCCAGGCCGTGCTCAGCCGAGTGGACCGGGCCAAGGAGACCACCCGCCATGCGGCGGAGGGCCGCGCGGGCACGGTGCGAGTCGGATGCAATCTCCCTGCGGCGCAAGGTGTCCTGCCACGCGTGCTCGCCCGGTTGCGTAGCGAGCTGCCGGATGTGGTGGTGGCCCCCCGGGAGATGTGGACCGGGCCTCAGCTGCGCGCCCTGCAGGCGGGGGACATCGACGTCGCGATGGTGTACGGACCCCCGCCCGACGGGGACTGGGGACACCAGCGCCTGCTGCGCACCCCGCTGGTCGCCCTCGTCGGTGACCGCCACCCGTGGGCGTCGCTCGGCCAGGTGAGCTTCGCCGAGCTGCAGGGCCAACAGTGTCTGCTCTTCCGCCGCGAACGCAGCCCCGCGATGTACGACCTGATCACCCACACCGCCGGCGCCGCGGGCTTCACGCTCGACGTCGTCGACCAGGTCGAGGACCCGGTCGCGACGTCGATCGTGGTGTCGATGCGGAACGTGGTCGGGTTCTGCTCTGCGTCCCGGGCGGCGGCCGTCTGCGCCTCGGCCGTCGGCATCCGGCCCGTCACCGTGGCGCTCGTCGATCCGGTACCGGCGCTTGAGCTGTACGCCGTGTGGCGGTACGACGTGGACAACCCGCTGGTCGAGGAGTTCGTCCGCTGCCTGAAGGCGAGCGCTCCGTTCGGCCAGCCGGGGCGCAGGCCCGCCGCCGCCGTACGCGCTGTCGGAGCCTGAGCTCACCGATTCCACTGTCGAAACTATCGGCCGAGAGCCCATGGCTCTGGCGCGCCGTCGGCCCGAACGGGGTGGGTGACGATCACTGGCGATCGCACCACACTTCCGCCCCGGAGGTCGAGCATGACCGACGCCGCCGCCCCCTCCCGCAACAAGATCATCAGCAATCCCTACATCCACCGCCTGCAACGCAGGCACTTCCTGCTCTTCGACATCGCGCCCATCATCGGCACGGTCGTCGCGCTGGCTCTGTTGCCGTTCCTGCCGTTCGGCGCCACCGAGATCGCCCTGCTCGCCGGCATGTGGCTGGTGTCGGGCCTGGGCATCACGGTCGGGTACCACCGGTTGTTCACCCACCGCACCTTCAAGGCCCCCCCGTTCGTCGAGGCGATGCTCGCGATCACCGGGTCGATGGCGGGTCAGGGCGGTGTGGTCTCCTGGGTGGCCATCCACCGGCGCCACCACGAGTTCAGCGACCGTGACGGGGACCCGCACTCCCCCAACCTCTCCGGCGACGGTCTGCGCGGTGTCCTGCGCGGGCTGGTGCACTCGCACTTCCTCTGGATGCGCCGCCACGAGTACCCGAACATCGCCCACTACGCGCCCGACCTGCTGCGCAACCGCCGCCTGGTGAACGTGAGCAGGCACTACTACTGGTGGTTCGCGCTGGGCGTGGCGGTACCCACGGTGATCGGGGGCCTCGTGCACCTGAGCTGGCAGGGCGCGCTGGCGGGGCTGCTCTGGGGCGGCTTCGTACGGGTCTTCCTGCTCGAGCACATCATCTGGGCCATCAACTCCTTCCTGCACCGTTGGGGCAGCAAGCCCTACGACTCGCGGGAGAACAGCCGCAACGGCGCGGTCTTCTCGCTGCTGACCTTCGGTGAGTCGTGGCACAACAACCACCACGCCTTCCCGAGCTCGCCCAACTTCGGCCTCCAGTGGTACCGCCCGGACCCGGGCTACTGGCTGATCCGTGGGCTCAGCGCGGTCGGGCTCGCGAGTGACCTGAAGAACCCCGCCGCGGAGCAGATCGCCGCGAAGCGGATCCGTACCGACGAGCGGAAGGCCGCCGCATGACCACCACGCCCGCGACCGCCGAGATCCTCACCTGGGCCCAGGAGTACCTCGCCGACCTGCTCGGCTCGGACACGGGCTCGCTGGACCCCGACACGGACTTCGACCAGCTCGGCATCGACTCCGCGCTCGCGGTGTCGATGCTCACCGAGATCGAGGACCGCTTCGGGGTGGACCTCCCGCCCGAGTCGCTGTTCGAGAACCCCACGCTCCGTGCCGTCGCCGATGCCGTGCACGCCCGCCTCGCCACCGCGGCTCCCTCCCCGTCGACGTCGTGACCGGGACGGCGCCGAGCACCGCGTGGTCCGCGGCTGCGGCGATCCAGCACCACTACGACGTCGGCAACGACTTCTACCGGCTCTGGCTGGACCCCGACCTGACCTACTCGTGCGCCATGCCCGAGCAGCGGGACGACGACCTTGTCGCCGCCCAGCAGCGCAAGCTCGACCACCATCTCGACGCGGTCGGCGCGGAGCGCTGCGGACGGCTGCTCGACGTCGGCTGCGGCTGGGGCTCGGTGCTCGACCGGGCCCTGGCCAGGGGGACCGGCCACGCCGTGGGACTCACGTTGTCCCGGGAGCAGGCCGCCCACATCGAGCAGCAGGGTGACGCGCGGCGGGAGGTCCGGCTGGAGAGCTGGACCGACCACGTCCCGACCGCGCGCTACGACGGCATCGTGTCCGTCGGCGCGTTCGAGCACTTCGCTCGGCCGGAGGACGACGACGCCCGCCGGATCGGCCGCTACCGGGACTTCTTCGGCCGCTGCGCGGACTGGCTGACCCCGGGCGGGGTGCTCTCTCTGCAGACGATCGCCTACGGCACGCTCGACCGCCGGGACGCCAGCGCCTTCATCCAGGAGGAGATCTTCCCGGCGGCGGACCTGCCGTCACCGCTGGACGTCGTCACCGCCGCCGAGGGGCTGATGGAGATCCGGTCGTGGCGCAACGACCGGCTGGACTACGCGTGGACCTGCGAGCGGTGGGCCACGAACCTGCGGGCGCACCGCGACGAGGCCGTCGCGCTGGTCGGCCCGGAGGTCACCGCCCGCTACGAGCGCTACCTGCGGTTCGCGTCCGTCGGCTTCCGGATGGGCAAGGTCGGGCTGCTCCGGATGGTGCTGGCCCCCGTCGGCTCGCCCTGGGCCGGTAGGCGATGAGCGGGGCGGCCACCGCCGCGACGGGCCGCGACGTCGCGACCGTCCGGTTCAACCCGTTCGACGCCGGGTTCCGGACCGATCCCTACCCGCACTACCGGGCGCTGCGCGAGCAGAACCCGGTGCACCGCACGCTCGGGATGTGGGTGCTGACCCGGCACGCGGACGTCACCGCGCTGCTGCGGGACCGCACGACGTCCGTGGCGCTGCTCCCCGAGCTCGGGGAGCGCCAGGCGCAGCGGCTGGTCAAGGCGGACCCGACGCTCGCCACCCCGCCGACGCTCGCGCGCATCGCCCGGCTCGCGCGCACGTCGCTGGTGTTCACCGACGACCCCGCACACGCCCGGCTGCGTGCGCTGGCCGGACCGGTGTTCGGTCCGCGCACGCTCGCCGCGCTGCGCCCGACGGTCCGCGCCGAGGCGGACCGGCTCGTCGACGAGCTGGTCCGGGCGGGCGGTGGCGACGCGGTCACCGAGCTGGCCGCCCCGCTCCCGCTTACGGTGCTGACCGCGGCGCTCGGGCTGCCCGCCGAGCTGCGTCCGCAGATCGCCGACTGGACGCATCGGCTCCGGTTCCTGCTGGAGCCGGGGATGCTCGGCGCCGAGTCCTTCGCGCAGGTCGCAGCGGCGGTCGAGGAGTTCACCGGGGTGCTGCGGGACATCGTCGCGCAGCGGCGGCGGACTCCCGGCGAGGACCTGGTCAGCGTGCTCACCACCGCGCGATCCAGTGGTGAGGGGCTGGACGACGAGGAGCTGGTCTTCGTCGCGATGATGACCTTCATCGCCGGGCTGGAAACCACGACCGCGCTCATCGGGAACGGGCTGCACGCGCTGCTCACCCGTCCCGACCAGGCCACCGTGCTGCGCGCGGAACCCGCCCGGGTCCCGGCCGCGGTGACCGAGCTGTTGCGCTACGACAGCCCGCTGCAGCTGACCAAGCGGCTGACCACCCGCGACACCGAGGTCGGCGGGCACACGATCCCGCAGGGTGCCCAGGTCCTGCTCTGCCTCGGAGCGGCCAACCGCGATCCCGCGGTGTTCGCCGACCCCGACACGCTCGACGTCACCCGCACCGCGACGAGCCACCTCGCCTACGGGCGCGGCATGCACGGGTGCGTCGGGGCCGCGCTGGCGTCCCTGGTCGCGGAGGAGACCCTCGCGGCGCTGTTCCGCGGCACGGCCGAACTGGAGCTCGACGGGCCGGTGGCGTGGCAGGAGCACAGCCAGATCGTGCGCGGCGTGGCCCGGCTCCCCGTGGTCCTGCGATGACGGCGGCGGCGGGGACGACGGGAACCCGGTCCTGGTTGCGGGTCAATGGCCCCGCGGACCCGCGGCTGACGGTGGTGTGCCTGCCCCACGCCGGGGCGGGCGCGACTTCCTTCGCCCGGTGGCAGGCCGCGTTCGACCCCGACGTCCGGCTGGCCCGCGTCCGGCTGCCCGGCCGCGAGGACGCACCCCACGAGGCCCCGCTGCGGCGCGTTCACCAGGCCGTCGACGGACTGCTCCCAGCGGTGTCCGCGCTGGTCGGCGACAGTCCCGTCGCGCTCTACGGGCACAGCATGGGCGCGCTGGTGGCCTACGAGCTCGCGCGGGCGATGGCCGCCGCAGGCACCCCGCCGGTGCGACTGGCCGTGTCCGGGCGGCGGGCGCCGCACCTCCCGCCGCGCCGACCCCCCATCCACCTCCTGCCCGACGACGAGTTCCTCGCGGGCGTCGACGCCATGTCCGCCGCCCCGGTCCGCCGGACCGCGGCCGGGACCCCCTACCTGTTGCGCGTGCTGCGGGCGGACCTGGAGCTCGGCGAGGAGTACGCGCACGCGGCGGACCCGGTGCTCCACGTGCCGCTCACGGCGTTCGGCGGCGTCGACGATCCCGTCGTCGCGCCGGACGAGATCGCGGCCTGGGCGGACGTGGCCGCGGACGGTGCCGACGTGCGGATCCGCCCGGGTGGGCACTTCTTCCACCACGACTCGCGTGCGGTGATCGCCGCCGCGCTGCAGTCCGGTGCGTGAGCCGCCGGGGCCCCGGGAGCAGCTCCGCGCCCGGGCCCGCGCCACACCGGACCGGCGTGCCGCGGTGTTCCTGGACGACCGTGGCGCCGAGACCGCCGAGCTGACCTACGGCGGGCTGCTCGGCCGCGCCCGGATCCTTGCCGCACGGCTGGGCGAGCACGTGCGGCCGGGCGACCGCGCGCTGCTGGTGTTCGCGCCCGGTCTGGAGTTCCTGGTCGCCTTCTACGGCTGCCTGGAGGCCGGCGTGATCGCCGTGCCGGTGCCTCCGCCGCGGCGGGGCGGAGACCTCCAACGCGGAACGCGGCACGTCCTCGCCGACGCCGAGCCCGCGGTGGTCCTCGCCGACACCGCGACGGCCCGCGGGCTGGTCGACCTCGGTCCCACGGTGCTCACCGTGGGCCTCGAGGAGGCCTTCATCGGCTCTGCCGACTCACTGGACGACGGGCCCGCCGACCCCGCCGCGGTGGCGTTCCTGCAGTACACCTCCGGGTCGACGTCTCTGCCCAAGGGCGTGATGGTGACCCACCGGAACCTCGCCGCGAACCAGCAGATGATCACCCACGGGTTCGGCCAGGACGAGCACTCGCCGATCGTCGGGTGGGCCCCGTTGTTCCACGACCAGGGGCTGATCGGCAACGTCCTGCAGCCCCTCGGGGTGGGCAGCACCGCCGTGCTGATGTCCCCGGCGACGTTCGTTCGCAGGCCGCTGGCCTGGCCGGAGGCCGTCTCCCGGTACCGGGCGCGCAGCAGCGGTGGACCGGACTTCGCCTTCGCGACGGCCGCGGCCGCCGCCGAGCGCCACGGCCTCCCCGAGGGCCTGGACCTGCGGTGCTGGCGGGTCGCGTTCGACGGCGCCGAGCCGGTCCGGGCCTCGACGCTGCGGCGCTTCGCCGCCGCGTTCGCCCCGGCGGGGTTCGCCGCGGAGGCCCTGCACCCCTGCTACGGGCTCGCCGAGGCGACCCTACTGGTCACCGGGAGCAGACCGGGTAGGGCGCCGCGGCTGCTCGACGTCGACCCGGCCGGGCTGGCCGCCGGAAGGGTCGTCCCGACCGCGCCGGCACGGGGGCTGGACTCGGACACGGACCGCTCGACCTGGCCGGGGCTCGAGGATCGCGGGGCGGACGGGCTCGGCCGGAACGGGACCGGGACCGTCCGCACGCTCGTCGGGTCCGGGGAGGTGCCGCCCGGTGCCGGGCTGCGGATCGTCGACCCGGAGTCCGGCCGGGAGTGCCCGGAAGGCATGGTCGGGGAGATCCGGGTGCACGGGCCGCACGTCACCGCCGGGTACTGGCGCCGACCCGATGCCACCGCCGACGCCTACGGGACTGGCCGGGAGCTGCGCACCGGGGACCTGGGCGCGCTGGTCGAGGGCGAGCTCTACGTGGTCGGCCGGCGCAGCGATCTGATCGTCGTGCGCGGGCGCAACCACCATCCGTCGGACATCGAGGCCACGGTCGCCGCGGCGCACCCCGCGCTCGGGCAGGCGGGGCCGGCGACGGTCGCGGCGTTCGGGCTGGCCGACGAGGAGGGCGGCGCGGAGCGGGTGGTCGTGGTCGCGGAGCTGCGACCCGACCGCGAAGGCCCCGACCACACCGTGATCACCACCGCGGTGCGGGCCGCCGTGCTGCGGGAGCACGACGTCGCGCTGGCCGGGGTGGTGCTCACCCGTCGCGGGGTGCTCCCCCGCACGAGCAGCGGGAAGATCCAGCGGCGGGCGGCGCGGGAGATCCACCTCGGCGGAGGGTTCCCGGCCCCACCCCGGTGAGCGCAGGCGACCGCGCGGACCTCGTCGGCCGCGCGGTCGCCCAGCCCGCTCAGAGCCGGACGGGTACGCGCATCCGCCCCCGCACCAGGGTGTTCGGGCTCCAGTCGACCGGCTCGTCGACCGGGGTCAGCCCGGGGAACCGCTCGACGAGCGCGGGCAGCGCCACCGTCGCCTCCATCCGGGCCAGCGCGGCGCCGAGGCAGTGGTGCGCGCCGCGGCCGAGCGCGAGGTGCGACCGCTCCCGCCCGGGCCGGAAGGTCCACGGGTCGGGGAAGGCGGCGGGATCGTGGTTGGCCGCGGTCACCAGCACCTCGACGACGGTGCCCGCGGGCACGTGCGCGCCCTGGAACTCGACGTCCGCCTTCGCTCGGCGGACCGCCCGGGTGACAGGCCCGCACATCCTGAGCAGCTCCTCGACCGCGGCGGGCCAGCCTTCGGGCTCGGCGCGCAGCCGGGCGGCCTCCGCGGGCAGACGCGCCAGTTGCAGGGCACTCCCTGCGAGCAGGTGCATCGTCGTCTCGTACCCGGCGCCGACCAGGAACAACGCGGTGACGACGAGAGCGTCGTGCGTGGTCCCACCCTCGGCGAGCCGGGCGAGCAGGCCCTCCCCGCCGTGCGCACGGATCGCGGTGACCTGCTCGTCGAGCCACCCGCGCAGCGCCGCGACACCCTCCTCCATCTCGACGAACCGCTCCCAGGTGAGCCCGCCGTCGAGCCCCGCGGTGGCGGCGTCGCCCCAGTGCGGCAGCTCGGCGGGGATCTCGCCACCGTGGACGGGCAGCCCCAGCACCTCGGCGATCAGCCGCAGCGGCAGCGGGCGGGCGAAGGCGTCGACGAGATCGACCGTGCCGTCGGGGTCCGCCGTGGCGGGCAGCTCGTCGAGCAGCGCGTCGACGGTCGCCACGCAGTGCTCGCGCCATCCGGCGACCACGCGCGGGGTGAAGGCGCGGGTCAGCAGGCGGCGGTGGTGGGCGTGCGCCTCGCCGTCGAGGGTGACCAGGGACGGCGCGCTGAGCGGCCCGAGCGGCCCCTCGGCGGGGGGGAGCATGCCGAACTCGTCCGAGACGAGCACCTCGCGGGCGACGTCGTAGTGGGCGGTGACCAGCATTCCCGGCGCCGGACCCGGCGCGAAGGGCCGGTGCTCGCGCATCCGGTCCCACGCCGGGCCGGGCCCGGCCTCGGGCTCCGGCGACACGACGAGCTCGGCGGCGGGCACACCCTCGCGGGCCCGCCTGCGGGCCGCGCCGAGCAGGGCGCCGTGGACCACCGCCCACCGGCGGCGCTGGTCGCGGTCGACGGACAGGCCGGGGGGCGGCTCGGTGGCGGGGTGCGGGGCGGCGGTGGGCTGGGTCGGGCTCACGGGTCCAGCGTCACAGGGTGAGGTCCCGGCCCAGCCCGTCGATCGGCAGGGCTGATCGCCCTAGTGGAGGGTGAGTCCCCCGTCGAGCAGCAGGGTCTGGCCGGTGATCCAGCCTGCGTCGTCGGAGAGCACGAACGCCACCGCCGCCGCGACGTCCTCGGGGGTGCCGAGCCGCCCGAGCGGGTAGTCGGCGGTGGCCTCGGCCTCGCGGCCCGCGTAGATCGCCGTCGAGAAGCGGGTCTTGACCAATGCCGGCGCCACGGCGTTGACGCGCACGCCCGGCCCCAGCTCCAGCGCGAGTGTCCGGGTGAGGTGGACGAGCATGAGCTTGCTCGCGCTGTACGCACCGAGCCCCGCGGACGGGGCGAACGCGCCGATCGACGACAGGTTGACCACCGCGCCGCCGTGCTCCCCGAGCCACGCTCGGTGGGCGTGCTGCACCCAGGACAGCGCGGCCAGCACGTTCGCCTCGACCGTCGTGCGCGCGGCCGCCAGGTCCAGGTCGACGAGCGGGCCGAACACCGGGTTGATCCCGGCGGAGTTGACCAGGAGGTCGAGGCTGTCGAAGGTCTCGACGGCCCGGGCCACGGCCGCGGCCCGGTGCTCGTCGTCCGCGGTGTCCCCGGCGACGCCCACCGCGTGCTCAGGGCCGCCCAGCTGGGCGACCGCCTCGGCGAGCGGGCCGGGCTTGCGGCCGGTCACGACCACCCGCGCCCCCTCGGCCACCAGCCGCTGTGCGACCGCGAGGCCGATGCCCCGGCTCGCGCCCGTGACCAGCGCGGTCCGACCCGCGAACCGGGGCTCGGGTCGGTTCACGGGGCCATCACGTGGTCCGCATAGCGGCGGCGCAGGTCGTTCTTGTCGAACTTCCCGGTCGAGGTCTTCGGCACCTCGTCGAGGAAGACGACGTCGTCGGGAACCTGCCAGCGCGGCAGGCACCCGGCGAGGTGGATCAGCACGTCCTCGCGGCTGACCTCGGCGCCGGGCCTGCGCACGACACAGGCCAGGGGCCGCTCGGACCACTTCGGGTGCGGGACGGCGATCACCGCGGCCTCCGCCACCCCCGCCATCCCCATGACGTGGTTCTCCAGCTCCACCGAGGAGATCCACTCGCCCCCCGACTTGACCAGGTCCTTCGTCCGGTCGACCAATGTCACGAAGCCGTGTCCGTCGATCACCGCGACATCCCCGGTGCACAGCCAGCCGTCCGCGGTGAAGCGGCTCGGGTCGCCCTCGCCGTAGTAGGACGCGGCCACCCACGGCCCGGCGACCTGCAGCTCACCACGCGCGACGCCGTCCCACGGCAGCTCCGCCCCGGTGTCCGGGTCGACCAGCCGCAGCTCGACGAGCGAGGCGGGCGAGCCCGCGCGGGACCGTACGAGCGCCTGCTCCTCCTCGGTGGCGCCGTCGTGCACGGTGCGCAGCCGCCCGCTGGTGACCATGGGGCTGCACTCGGTCATCCCCCAGCCCTGGGTGAGCGGCACGCCGAGCGTGGTGCGCCAGGCTTCGGACAGGGAGATCGGCACCGCGGAGCCGCCCGAGAAGACCAGTCGCAGGTTCGGGACGTCCCCCGCGGCGAGCTCGGGGAGCACGCCGGTCCAGATCGTCGGGACCGCCGCGGCGATGGTGACCCGCTGCTCCCGCATCAGGTCGGCGACGTCGCGCGGGGTCGGGCTCGGACCGGTCAGCACCAGCGTGGACCCGGCGAACACGGCCGCGAACGGGTAGCCCCAGGCGTTGGCGTGGAACATCGGGACGACCGGGAGCAGCACGTCCCGCTCCCCCACGCCTGCCGCGTCGGCCACCATCAGCCCGAGCGAGTGCAGCACCGTCGAGCGGTGCGAGTAGAGCACCCCCTTGGGCTTGCCGGTCGTGCCGGAGGTGTGGCACATGGCGGCCGCGCGGTTCTCGTCGTCGACGACGAAACGCCCGGTCACGGGCTCGACGCCGGCGAGCAGGGTGTCGTAGTCGACGATCCGGTCGTCCGCCGGGAGGGGCGTCAGCGAGCCGTCGTCCACGACGACCACCCGCCGCACCGCGGGCAGCCGGTCCACGACGGCCCAGAACTGCGCGAACAGCCCCCGCTCGACGACGACGACCTCGTCCCCGCCGTGCTCGACCACCCCGACCAGCTGGTCGGCGGGCAGCCGGATGTTCAGGGTGTGCAGGATCCGGCCGCTGCACGGCACCGCGAAGTACAGCTCCAGGTGCGCCGGGGCGTTCCAGCAGTAGGTGCCGACCCGGCCGTCCGGCGAGACGCCCAGCGCGTCGAGGGCGGCGGCGAGCCTGCGGACCCGCTGGGCCCACTCCCGGTAGGTCCGGGTGGTCAGGGCGCCGTCGGCGGCACGGGCGACGATGGTCTTGTCCCCGAACAGCTGTTCGGCGCGGTGGAAGACGTGGGGCAGGGCGAGCGGGCGGTCCTGCATCTGGCCGTGCACGGCGGGTGCCTCTCGGTTTCGGGTGGGGTTCAGGCGGGGCTGTGGTTGGTCACCGTGAGCAGCGCGGTGGCGCACAGCTCGGTGCCGTCGTCGACGGTCAGGTCGACGGCAGCCACGGACGTGCGCCTGCCCGGCCGCAGGGTGCGGGCGCGGGCCACGAGGACCGCCCCACGGGCCTCGGTGAGGAACTTGACGGTGAGGTCGGTGGTGATCACGTGGGTGCCGACCGGCAGGTGGGTGGCGGCGGCGGCCGCACCAACGAAGTCCGCCAGGCTCGTGATCGGCCCGGCCTGGAAGGCGCCCGGCGCGTGGGAGTGGTCCTCGCGCCACGGCAGCCTGCCCTCGGCGCCGCCATCGCCGATCACGGTGAAGGTGAACCCGAGGGCGGTGGCGACGGGCAGGGAGAAGACGGCATCGGCGATGTCCTGGCGGAAAGCGGTGCTGGTGGTCATGCGGGAACCTCGTTCCGGTCGGCGGTGATCGTCTCGACGAGTCGGGTGTCGTGGGTGGCGGTGCGGAAGCGTTCGTCGTCGAGCAGGTCGGCGAGCAGCGGGGCGGTCGTCGCGATCCCTCGGCCGCGGACGCGGACCTCGCCCAGCGCCGCGCGCATCCGGGCGATGGCGCCGGGCCGGTCGGGTGCCCACACGACCACCTTGGCCAGCAGCGGGTCGTAGAAGCCGGGGATCCGGTGGCCCGGGTGGACGTGGGTGTCGACGCGCACGAACGGGCCGCCCGGCAGCACGCACTCCTCGAGGAGACCGGGGGTGGGGACGAAGTCCCGGGCGGGGTCCTCGGCGTTGATCCGGCACTCGATCGCGGCGCCTGCGAGCCGGACGTCGGCCTGGGTGAGGCCGAGCGGCGCACCGCCCGCGATCCGCAGCTGGGCCGCGACGAGGTCGATGCCGGTGGCCATCTCGGTGACCGGGTGCTCCACCTGCAGCCGACAGTTGACCTCCATGAAGTGGAAAGCACCGCCGGGCTCGAGCAGGAACTCGACGGTGCCCGCGCCGACGTATCCCGTGTGCCGGGCCAGCGCCGTCGCCGCCTCGCCCAGCCGATGCAGGGTGTCCTCGGCCAGGGCCGGGGCGGGGCACTCCTCGACGAGCTTCTGGTGACGGCGCTGCAGGCTGCAGTCCCGGGTGCCGAGGTGCACGACGGCGCCGTGGGCGTCCGCCAGTACCTGCACCTCGACGTGCCGGGCCGAGTCGAGGTAGTGCTCCACGAACAGCCGGGGGTCGCGGAAGGTCGCCGCCGCGGTCGCGCGGGCGCGGGCCCAGGCCGCGGCGAACGAGTCGGGCTCGCGGACGACGTGCATGCCGCGCCCGCCGCCGCCCGCGACCGCTTTGATGATCACCGGGTAGCCGACCGCGTCGGCGACGGCCCTGGCCTGTGGCTCGCTCCCGAGCTCCTCCCGGCTCCCCGGTAGCAGCGGGAGCCCGGCCGCGGTGGCGGCGGCCCGGGCCCGGGCCTTGTCGCCCAAGGCCTCGATCACGTCCGCGGGCGGCCCCACGAACGTCAGGCCGTGGTCGGCGCAGACCTCGGCGAAGTCCGCGTTCTCGGACAGGAAGCCGTAGCCGGGGTGCACGGCGTCCGCACCACGCAGCCTGGCGGCCTCCACGACCGCCGGGATGTTGAGGTAGCTGGCCGCGGCGGGGCCGGGCCCGATCTGCACCGCCTCGTCCGCCAGCCCGACGGCGAGGGAGTCGCGGTCCGCGGCCGAGTGCGCCACGACGGAGGCCAGGCCCAGCTCACGACAGGCGCGCACGATCCGGACCGCGATCTCGCCGCGGTTGGCGACCAGGACCTTGCGTATCACGGCTCACCCAGCCGCAGGAGGGGCTGCCCGTGCTCGACGGCCTCGCCGTCGGCCACCAGGAACTCCTCGACCCGGCCCCCCAGCGTCGCCTCGACGGGGATCATCAGCTTCATCACCTCGACGATGCCGATCTGGCGGCCGGGCTCGATCACGTCACCCTCGGCCACGAACGGCGGGGAGTCGGGGCCGGGGGCGCGGTAGAACACGCCGACCGCCTCCGAGGTGATGGTCCGGCCGGGCGAGGGCGCGACCGCGGGCGGCTGGAGAGGTGCGGGGCTCGGCGCCGCCAGGCCGGAGAGCTCCAGGCTCACCCCGCCCGCCGCCAGCCGGACCGGTCCGAGCCCGGCCAGCTCGCGGGCGTGTCGGGTGAGGACCTCCAGCACCCGGTCCGCCTCGGCGGCCGTGATCCGCTCGCTCATGCCGTCTCCCGCTCGACCGTGGGCAGGATGCCCGTCTCCGCACCGAACGCCCGGAACCGGGCCCGCCGCCTGCGCACCAGCTCAGCCCCTGGGACCCCGTCCAGCCTGCGCAGACAGGCCGAGACGGCATCGGCGAGGGCGTTCGCCGTCGCCGCCGGGTCGGTGTGCGCGCCACCGGGTGGCTCGGGCACCACGCCGTCGATCACCCCGAGCCGCAGCAGCGACGCGGCGTCGACCTGCAGCGCGGCGGCGGCCCGCGGCGCCTGCGCGGCGTCCTGCCAGAGGATCGAGGCGCAGCCCTCCGGGCTGATCACCGAGTAGACCGCGTCGGAGCAGGCCAGCACCTGGTCGGCGACCGCCAGCGCCAGCGCGCCCCCGCTGCCGCCCTCGCCGGTCACCACCGCGACGACCGGGACGGTGAGCCCCGCCATCGTCGCGATGTTCTCGGCGACGGCCACGGACTGGCCGTGCAGCTCGGCCTCCACGCCCGGGTGCGCGCCCGCGGTGTCCACCAGCGTCACCACGGGCAGCGACAGGGTCTCGGCGAGGCGCATCACGCGGGCGGCCTTGCGGTAGCCCGCGGGCTCGGGCATGCCGAATCGGCGGGCGCTGAGCTCCGTGGCGTCGTGGCCCTTCTGGGTGCCGACCACCGCGACCGCGCGGCCGTGCAGCCGCCCGAGCCCCGCGACGACCGCCGGGTCGTCCGTGCCGCGCCGGTCCCCGTGCAGCTCCACGAAGTCCTCGACGACATGCGCGACGTAGTCCAGCGTGGTGGGGCGACCGATGTCGCGGGCGTGCCGCACCGCCTCCCACGGCTCCCGCCGCGGCAGCTCGCGGACGAGCGTGGTCGGTCCGGTGCGGTCCTCCTCGGCGACCGGGGCACAGGCGAACCCGAGCAGCCTGCCGAGGACCTCACGCAGCTCGGCCCGCGGCACCACCCGGTCGATCATGCCGTGCGCGAGGAGGTGCTCGGCGGTCTGGAAGCCCGCGGGCAGCCGCTCGCGGATCGTCTGCTCGATGACCCGGCGACCGGCGAAGCCCATCCGCGCGCCCGGCTCGGCCACGATCACGTCGCACAGGGTGGCGAAGGACGCGGCGACGCCGCCGTAGGTCGGGTCGGTGACCAGCGAGACGGTGAGCAGGCCCGCCTCGCGCAGTGCGGAGAGCATCTGCGCGGTCTTCGCCATCTGCATGAGGGCGAGGACCCCCTCCTGCATCCGGGCTCCGCCGGACGCGCAGACGATCAGCAGCGGGGTCCGCTCGGCCAGCGCGACCTCCCCGGCCGCGGTGATCGACTCGCCGACCGCGCAGCCGAGGCTGCCGCCGAGGAACCGGAAGTCCATCGCCGCGACGACGACCCGATGCCCGGCGAGCGCGCCGCGGGCGCAGACCACGGCCTCGTCGAGCCCTGTCTTCCGGCGGGCCTCGGCGAGACGCTGCGGGTAGGGCTTGGCGTCGACGAAACCGAGGGGGTCGACGTCGGAGTGGACGGTGGTGAACGGTGCCGCGGTGCCCTCGTCGAGCAGGCTCGCGAGCCGCTCGGGGGCGGTCAGCGCACCGTGCGCGCCGCACTCCGGGCAGACGCGGTCGGTGCGCTGGTACCGCCTGCGGTACAGCAGCGCGCGGCAGCCGGGGCACTGCAGCCAGCCGCGTTCGGGGGTGATGGTCACGGAAGCCTCTCTCGGCGCGGGCCCGCTCATCGGGCGGGGATCATGGGGGCGGCGTCGATCAGGTCGAACAGCCGCGCCGCCCCGGTCGTGGTCGGCACCGGCTCCGGTGTCTGCTCCGGTGACGACTCTGCGGCGACGGGCGCGGCGAGCAGGGCACTGACGTGGTCGGTCAGCTCGCCGACCGTCGGGTGGTCGAACGCGACGGTCGTCGGCAGGTCCAGCTCCGTGGCGGCGAACAGGACGTTGCGCAGCTCGACGGCGGTGAGCGAGTCCAGCCCCAGGTCCACGAACCGAGCACCGGGGTCGATCGCGGCGGCGTCCGGGTGGGCCAGGATCTCCGCCGCGGCGTCCCGGATCAGGGTGAGGACGGCAGCCCGGCGGCCTGCGGCGTCGAGCCCGACGAGCTCGTCCCGCCTGCCCGACTCCACCGCCGCGGCCCGTGGTGCGGGAGCCGTCGCCCCCACAAGCGCACGCAGCACGGCCGGGGTGTCGACCCGGCGTCGCAGCGCCGCGTGGTCGAAGGCGGCGACGACCGGGGCCGGGTCCGCGGCGGCGACCGCCTCGTCCAGCAGGGCCAGCGCCGCGGCCTCCGGCATCGGCAGGATGCCGGAGCGGGCCATGCGGGCGCGGTCGGCGGCGGAGAGGGTGTCCCCCATGCCGCCGCTCTCGTCGGCCCACAGGCCCCAGGCGATCGAGGTCGCCGGGGTGCCCGCTGCCACCCGCCGCACGGCGAGTGCGTCGAGGTAGGCGTTGGCCGCGCCGTACGCGGCCTGGCCCGTGTTGCCGACGGTGCCTGCGAGCGAGGAGAACAGGACCAGGCGCGGGGCGCGGTCGCCCAGCGTCAGCTCATGCAGGTGGGTGGCGGCGTCGACCTTCGCCCGCAGGACCGCCTCGATCCGCTCAGGGGTCAGTGAGGCGACGAGGCCGTCGTCGAGGACGCCCGCGGCGTGCACGACCGTGCCGAGCGACGGGACGGACTCAAGCAGCCCGGCCACGGCGGCACGGTCGGCGACGTCGCAGGCCGCGAGCGTGACCTCCGCTCCCGCGGCCGCCAGCTCCGCGCGCAGCTCCTCGGCCCCCGGCGCAGCGGCGCCCCGCCTGCTGGCGAGGACGAGCCTGCGCACCCCCTTCTCGACGAGGTGGCGGGCCACGACCGCGCCCAGGCCACCGGTGCCGCCGGTGACGAGCACCGCCTGCTCGGGGTCCCACGAGGCGGGTTCGCCTTCAGGCGCCACGGCGAGCGCCGGGGCCAGCGGTGCACCGTCCCGGACGGCGAGCTCCGGCGCACCCGTCCCGAGCAGCGCGCCGACGTCGACGGGATCGAGCCCGGTGCCCTCGGCGGGAAGGTCGACCAGCACGATCCGTCCGGGATGCTCGGCCTGGACGCCGCGGACCAGACCGCGCACCGCGGCGCCGGCGGGGTCCGGCTCCGGGTCGGACCCCGCAGCGCGGACGGCCCCGTAGGTGACCACGACCAGCGTCGTCGGCTCGGGGTGCTCCGCGGCGAGGAACGCCTGCACCAACTCCAGAGCCCGCAGCGTCTCGCGACGGGCGCCCGCCGCGGTGGTGTCCCGGCCGACCTCGACCAGGACGTGCCCGCTCTCGGCACGCGTCTCCCCGTCGGGGACCTGCCGCCAGACGAGCTCGTGCCGGGCCCCGGTGGCCACCGCACCCGGCAGCGCGTCGAGCCGCATCTCGCGGGTGACCAGCGCCTCGATCGTGGCGACCGGCCGCCCGGTCCCGTCCGCGAGGTCCAGCCGGACGGTGTCGTCCCCGGCGACCCGCGCCCGCACCCGCAGCTCCCGTGTGCCGGGCGCGCCGAGGAACCGGACGCCGCGGAAGGCGAAGGGCAGCCGCGGCTCGTCGCCGGTCGGGATCACGAGGGCGGCGCTGTGGAGGGCGGCGTCGAGCAGGGCGGGATGCAGGGCGAACCCGTCCGTGTCGACCTCGCCGGGGAGGGTGACCTCGGTTCCGACCTCGCCCTCGGAGCGCCAGGCGGTGTGCACGCAGCGGAACACCGGCCCGTAGTCCAGGCCGAGATCGCCCAGCAGCGTGTAGATCTGCGCCGCGGGCACGGGCTCGCCGGTGGGCGGCCACTGCAGCTCCAGAGACTCCTTCGCGGAGTCGCCGAGCAGCCCTGTCGCGACAACGGCCCACGGCTCGTCGGGCTGTCGGGCGTGTAGCGTGACCGTGAGGCCGTCCGAACCAGGCTCGGTCACCACCTGCAGCTCCACCCGTCCGTTCGGTGGCACCACGAGCGGCGCCCGCAGCACCAGCTCCTCGACGACCGGGAAACCGGACCGCGCGCCGATCTGGTGGGTGAGCTCGACCAGCGCCGCGCCCGGGACCAGCACGGTCCCGGCGACGGCGTGGTCGGTCAGCCACGGGTGCGTCGCGGCAGACACCCCGCCCAGGTGCACGGCACGTCCCGGCTCGGCCAGCTCGACGACCGTGTCCAGGAACGGGTGGTCCGCGGCGGCGAGACCGGAGCCGGTGGCCCGCGGCGGGTCGGTGGGGGCGAGCCAGTGCCGATCGCGCTGGAACGCGTAGGTGGGCAGCTCGACGGCCCGGACTCCGGCCCCGAAGTCCCAGGTCACCGGCACACCGTGGGCGTGCAGCTCGCCGAGGGCCAGTGCCAGGGCGGCGGGTCCGGAGCGGTCCTTGCGCAACGTCGACACCGCGGCGGGGTCGCCGAGGACGGTGCGCACCATGGCGGTGAGGACGCCGTCCGGTCCCAGCTCGACGAAGGTGTCCCCGCCGGTGGCGCGGACCGCGTCGGCAAACCGGACCGGCCGCCGGACGTGCTCCACCCAGTACTCGGCCGTCGCGGGCTCGTCGCCTGCGGACAGGCCCGTCAGCGCGGAGACGATCGGGATCGTCGGCGCCGCGTACGCCACGCTCTGCGCGACCGCGCGGAACTCGGCCAGCATCGGCTCCATCAGCGGGGAGTGGAAGGCGTGCGACACGGTCAGCTTCCGGACCTTGCGGCCCCAGCCCTCCACCTCGGCGGCGAGCGCGGTGACCGGGCCCTCCGCGCCGGAGAGCACCGCGGCCTCGGGTCCGTTGACGGCGGCGAGGCCTGCCTGCGGCACGCCGTCGAGCAGCGGGAGCAGCTCGTCCTCGCTCGCCTGGACCGCGATCATCACCCCGCCCGCGGGCAGCGCCTGCATCAGCCTGCCGCGGGCGGTGACCAGCCGCGCGGCATCCGCGAGTGAGAACACGCCGGCGACGTGCGCGGCCGCGATCTCGCCGATCGAGTGCCCGGCGAGCGCGGTCGGGTGCACACCGCGAGCCGCGAGCAGCCGGAACAGGGCCACCTGAAGGGCGAACAGGGCGGGCTGGGTGAAGGAGGTCTGGTCGAGCAGGGCCGCCTCGGGGGTACCCGGCTCGGCCCACATCACCTCACGCAGCGGCACGTCCAGGTGCGGGTCGAGCGCCGCGCACACCTCGTCGAGCGCGGCCGTGAAGACCGGGTCGACGAGGTCGCGCCCCATCCCGACCCGCTGGCTGCCCTGCCCGCTGAACAGGAACACCGGCCGGGCGCCGCGCGCGGTGCCGGTGCGGACCTCGCGGGCGGGGCGACCGGCGGCGAGCGCGTCGAGCCCGCTGAGCAGCGCATCCGTTTCCTCGCCGACCACCACGGCCCGGTGGTCGAACGCCGTGCGGGTGTCGACCAGCGAGGACGCCACGTCGACCGGGCGCACCGAGCGAGCGCGCACGAAGGCCGCGAGACGGGCGGCCTGGTCGCGCAGCGCCTGCGGGTCGCGAGCGGAGAGCAGCCAGGGAACGGCCCCGTCGACCGAGTCGTCCATCAGGTCCTCGGCGGCAGGCGCCTCCTCCAGCAGCACGTGCGCGTTCGTCCCGCCGATCCCGAAGCCAGACACCCCGGCCCGGCGGACCCGGTCCACCTCGGGCCACGGCACCGTCTCGGCCACAAGCCGCACGCCGTCCCAGTCCACCTTGGACGACGGCGCGTCCACGTGCAGGGTCGCCGGGAGCACCCCGTGCTCCATCGCCTTGACCATCTTGATCACGCCTGCGACGCCTGCCGCGGCCTGGGTGTGGCCGATGTTGGACTTCAGCGACCCGACGAGCAGCGGCCGGTCCGCAGGCCGGTCGGCGCCGTAGGTCGCCACGAGCGCGCCCGCCTCGATCGGGTCCCCGAGCGGGGTGCCGGTCCCGTGCGCCTCGACCACGTCGACGTCCGCGGGGGTCAGGCAGGCGTCGGCCAGCGCCCGGGTGATCACCCGCTGCTGGGCCGGGCCGTTCGGCGCGGTGAGGCCGTTGCTGGCGCCGTCGTGGTTCACGGCCGAGCCGCGGACCACCGCCAGCACCCGGTGGCCGCGAGCCTGAGCGTCGGACAGCCGCTCCAGCACGATCAGCCCCACGCCCTCGGCCCAGGCCGCCCCGTCCGCCGCCTCGGCGAACGGCTTGCACCGGCCGTCGGGCGCCAGCGCGCGCTGCCTGCTGAACTCGACGAAGGACGACGGCGTGGCCATCACGGCCGCGCCCCCGGCCAACGCGAGGTCGCACTCCCCGCCGCGCAGCGCCGTGGCGGCCAGGTGTAGCGAGACGAGCGAGGCGGAGCACGCCGTGTCCACCGTGACCGATGGTCCGCGCAGGTCCAGCTGGTAGGAGAGCCGTCCACACGCGACGCTGCCCGCGCTGCCGAGCCCTACGTACCCCTCGACGGCGGGTGGGATGGTCCGCAGCCGGGGGCCGTAGTCGTGGTACATCTCGCCCACGAAGACCCCGGTGCTGCTGCCGCGCAGGCCCGCCGGGTCCATCCCGGCGTGCTCGAAGGCCTCCCAGGCGGTCTCCAGCAGCATGCGCTGCTGGGGGTCGATGGCGGCCGCCTCCCGGTTGCTGATCCCGAAGAACGCAGCGTCGAAGCGGTCGACCGGGTCGAGGAAGCCGCCGTGGCGGGTGTAGGAGGTGCCGGCGTGGGTGGGATCGGGGTCGTAGAGGCCCTCGACGTCCCAGCCGCGGTCGGTGGGGAACCCCGTGATCGCGTCGGTGCCCGCGCTGACCAGGTCCCACAGCTCATCCGGGCCGGTCACGCCGCCGGGGAAGCGGCACGCCATCCCGACAATCGCGATCGGCTCGGCCGCCGCCCGCTCGCGGTCGGCGAGCCTGCCGCGGAGCTCGACCAGCTCGGTCGTGGCCTGCTTGAGGTAGTCCCGCAGCTTCTGTACGTCTGCCATCGCCCGTCATCCGTTCCGGTTGTCGATCATCGCGAACATCTCGTCGTCGGACACGTCGCCGAGCTGGACGACCGGTGCGACCGTGGCCGGCTCGGCCACGGGGGTGAGCCGCCCGTCGAGGAGCTCGGCGATGGCCGAGGCGGACGGGTGGTCGAAGACCATCGTCGCCGGCAGGCGCAGCCCGGTGGCGGACCCGAGCCGGTTGCGCAGCTCCACCGCGCCGAGCGAGTCCAGCCCCAGCGCCGCCAGCGGCCTGCCGACGTCGACCGAGTCCGGGGTCGGGTGGGCCAGCACCGCGGCGACCGTGGTGCGGACCAGGTCGAGGAGCACGTGCCTGCGCTCGGGCCCCTCGGTCTCGCCGAGCCTGCGCAGCAGCGGCGAGGTCTCCGTCGGTGTCGCCGAGGCCTGCGTCGGCTCGGCGACAGGCACCGCGTTCCTCCCGGTCAGGCTGCGCAGCAGCGGCCGGTCCGGCGCGCTCGCCGCGTCGAGACGCGCGGCGACGACCTGCGGCGCGCCGAGGTCGAGCGCGGCGTCGAACAGTGCGAGGCCGGTCTCGGCGGGCATCGGGAGGATGCCGGTGGCGCCGAGCCTCGCCTTGCCCGCCTCGCCCATCTGCGAGCTCATCGCGCTGCCGGGAGCCCAGAGCCCCCAGGCGATCGAGACCGCGGGCAGCCCGTCGGCGCGACGGTGCTGCGCCAGCGTGTCGAGCGCGGCGTTGGCGGCGGCGTAGCCCGCCTGACCCGCGTTGCCCAGGGCGGCCGCGATCGAGGAGAACAGCACGAACAGCGGCGGCGCGGCCTCGCGGGTGAGCTCGTCGAGGTGCCGCGCGGCGTCGACCTTGGGCCGCAGCACCGTGTCGAGCCGCTCGGGGGTCAGCGACTCCAGGATCCCGTCGTCGAGCACACCCGCGGCGTGCACGACCCCGACCAGCGGGTGGGCGGCGGGGATCGCGGCGAGCGTCGCAGCGAGGGCGTCCCGGTCCGCGGCGTCGCAGGCCGCCACCGTGGTCTCGGCGCGGTCGGCCAGCTCGGCGACGAGCTCGTCCGCCCCGGACCCGCTGCGGCTGGTGAGCAGCAGGTGCCGCACCCCGTGGTGCTCGACGAGATGGCGCGCCAGCAGCTGCCCGAGGGTTCCGGTGCCGCCGGTCACCAGCACCGTGCCCTCGGGGTCGATCGGTGCGGCCGAGCGCGTCGGAAACCGGGGCAGGAGCCGCGGGACGAGCACCGCTCCCCCGCGCACCGCGACCTCCGGCTCACCCGTCGCGAGGGCGGCGGGCAGGTCGTCCGGCTCGCCACCCGAATCGATGTCGACCAGCACGAACCGGCCCGGGTGCTCGGTCTGGGCGCTGCGCACCAGGCCGTGCACGGCCCCCGCGGCGAGATCCAGCGACTCGTCCCGGCCCGTGGCGACACCGCCGCGGGTGCGGACGACCAGCGGTCCGGTCGCGTCCGGGTCGGCCAGCCGTTCCTGCAGCGCCGCGAGGACGGTGGCCAGCGCCTCCCGCTCGGTCGCGCCGACGGCGTCGAGGACCTCGTGCTCACCGACCGGCACGACGGCACCGTCCGGCGCCGTCCACTCCACCTCGAGCAGCGGGTCGGTCTGCGCGGCCGCGAGCGCCCGCAGCCGGGCCAGCGCGATCGGCCGCACGGCGAGCCCCTCGACCTCCGCGACGAGCGTGCCGGTCGCGTCCGCCGCGGCCACGTGCAGGCCCTCCTCAGTGGGAACAAGCCGCACCCGCAGGGCGCTCGTCCCCGGCTCCGCCGCCGCCCACACCCCGCGCCAGGCGAACGGCAGCGGGACCTGTCCGGTCTCCCCGATCGCGCCGGTCAGCACCATCGGGTGCAGGGCGGCGTCGAGCAGGGCCGGGTGCACGACGAACCCGGGCTCGGCGTCCATCGGCAGTGCGACGTCGGCGTAGAGCGTGGTCCCGTCCCGCCAGAGCGCGCGCAGGCCCTGGAAGGCGGGGCCGTAGTCGTACCCGCGCTCGGCGAGTGTGGCGTAGGCCCCCTCGAGCTCGACGGCCTCGGCGCCCGCGGGCGGCCAGCTCGCCGCCCAGCTCGCCATGGGCGCCGCCACGACACCTCCGGTCCGGCCGACGGCGTGGCAGGTCCAGGCCCCGCCGTCCGCCGGTCGGGAGTGGACCTCGACCGCCCGGGACCCGTCGAGGTCCCGCGCGCCCAGCACCACCTGCAGCACGACCTCGCCGTCCGCGGGCACCAGGCACGGAGCCTGCAGGGTCAGCTCGTCGACCCGACCGGCCGCCCCCCGCAGGGCCAGCTCGACGAGCGCGGTACCGGGCAGCAGGACCGTGCCGCTGACCGCGTGGTCCGCGATCCACGGGAACCGGCGCAGGGCAACCGCCCCGGTCAAGACCGTCTCATCCCGCCCCGCGACGTCCACGGCCGCGGTGAGCAGCGGGTGCCCGGTCTCGGGCAGGGCCGCCGAGGAGAGCGCGCGCGGCGCGGCCACGTCCTGGTTCAGCCAGAACCGCTGCCGCTCGAAGGGGTAGGTGGGCAGGTCGACCGTCCGCGCGGACGAGTCGAAGGCTGCCGCCCAGTCGACGGTCCCGCCGTGCACGTACAGCGTTGCGAGCGCGGCGAGCATCCGGGCCTGCCCGCCGTCGTCGCGGCGCAGGGTGCCGGTGACGGCGCCTGCGGAGTCCGCCTCGTCGACCAGGTCCTCGACGGCGATGGTCAGCACCGGGTGCGGGCTGACCTCGACGACGTGCCGGTGGCCCGCCCGCACCAGCGACCGGACGACGTCGGCGAACCGCACCGGGCGGCGCAGGTTGCGGAACCAGTACTCGGCGTCCAGCGTCGCGGTGTCGACCTGCGCGCCGAGCACCGTGGAGTGGAACGGGACGTCGGTCGACCGGCACTCGACCGTGCCCAGCTCCGCGAGCAGCGGCTCGTGCAGGGCGTCGACCGCGGCGGAGTGCGACGCGTAGTCCACCGGGATCCGCTTGGCGCGCACGCCGCGGGCCACGAACTCCGCCACGGCCGCGTCGACGGCGGCGACCTCGCCTGCCACGACGGTGACGCGGGAGCTGTTGACCGCGGCGATGTCCACCGCGCCGGGGGTCTTCCGCAGCACCTCCTCGACGTCGGAGACCGGCGCCGGGATCGACGCCATGGTGCCCGTCCCGGCGAGCGAGGCCAGCAGCCTGCTGCGCACGGCGACGATCCGGGCGCCCTCCTCGATCGACAGCGCGCCGATCGCGGTGGCCGCGGCGATCTCCCCCTGGGAGTGCCCGACGACCGCTGCCGGCGTCACCCCGTGGGCCTGCCACTGCCGGGCCAGCGACACCATGACGGCCCACAGCGCGGGCTGGACGACCTCCACGCGCTGGAGCTCGGTTCCGTCGCCACGCAGGACGTCGAGCAGGGAGAAGTCGGCGTGCGGGGCCAGGGCGTCGTGGCAGGCGGTGAGCGTTGCCGCGAACGTCGGGTCGGCCATCAGCGCGATGCCCATCCCCCGCCACTGCGAGCCCTGCCCGGGAAACACCAGCACCGGGGCGCCCGGGGAGGTCGCGGTCCCGGTCACGACGGCGTCGGTCGGCTCGCCCTCGGAGAGGTCGCGCAGCCCGCGCAGCAGCTCCGCACGGTCCCGGCCGATCACCACGGCCCGGTGGTCGAACGTCGCGCGAGTGGCCGCGAGGGACAGCCCGACGTCCTCGGGCGCGAGGCCCGGGCTGCGGTCCAGCAGGTCGGCGAGCTGCTCGGCTCGCGCCTCCAGCGCGGACGAGGTCGGGGCGGAGAGAGCCCACGGCAGTGGCCCGTCGACCGGCTCGCGTCCGGGGGCCTCGGTCGCGGGCGGCTGCTCCAGCACCACGTGGGCGTTGGTGCCGCCGATGCCGAACCCGGAGACCGCCGCCCGGCGGGGACGGCCGGTCTCGGGCCACGCGGTCGTCTCGGTGACCAGCCGCACCGCCCCGGAGGCCCAGTCGACCTGCGGCGACGGCTCGTCGACGTGCAACGTGCCCGGGACCTGCCCGTGCTCCATCGCCTTGATCATCTTGATCACGCCGCCGACGCCGGCCGCGGCCTGAGTGTGCCCGATGTTGGACTTGAGCGAGCCGAGCAGCAGCGGCCGGTCCGCCGGACGGGCCGCGCCGTAGGTGGCGAGCAGCGCGCCCGCCTCGATCGGGTCGCCCAGAGGGGTACCGGTCCCGTGCGCCTCGACGACGTCGACGGCGTCCGTCCCCAGACCCGCGTCGGCCAGTGCCCGCTCGATCACCCGCTGCTGCGCGGGCCCGTTCGGCGCGGTGAGGCCGTTGCTGGCGCCGTCGTGGTTGACCGCCGAGCCCCGCAGCACGGCGAGCACCGGGTGGCTCTCGCGGCGGGCGACCGAGAGCCGCTCCACCGCCACCATCCCGACACCCTCGGACCACGCGGTGCCGTCCGCGGCCCCTGCGAAGGGCTTGCACCGGCCGTCGGCCGCGAGCCCGCGCTGACGGCTGAACTGCACGAACAGCCCGGGCCCGGACATGATCGTCACGCCGCCCGCCAGGGCCAGGTCGCACTCGCCGCTGCGCACCGCGCGCGCCGCGAGGTGCAGCGCGGACAGCGAGGCCGAGCACGCGGTGTCGATCGTGAGCGACGGACCGTCGAAGCCGAAGACGTACGAGATCCGGCCCGCCGCGACGCTCATGTGGATGCCGGTGAGCAGGTGGCCCATCGACTCGTCCGCGGGCTCGTCGAGCCGCGGGCCGTACTCCTGGTCCATCGCACCGACGTAGACGCCGACCGACCGTCCCCGCAGTGCCGTCGGGTCGATCCGGGCCCGCTCCAGTGCCTCCCACGTGGTCTCCAGCAGGAGCCGCTGCTGCGGGTCCATGGCCGCGGCCTCGCGGGGTCCGATGTGGAAGAAGCCGGGGTCGAACAGCCCCGCTCCGTTCAGGAAGTGGCCGTGGCGGGTATAGCAGGTGCCCGCGACGGTGGGATCCGGGTCGTAGAGGCCCTCGACGTCCCAGCCGCGGTCGGTCGGGAACTCGGAGACCGTGTCGACGCCGTCGAGCACCGCCTGCCAGAGCTTCTCGGGGGTGTCCAGCCCACCCGGGTAGCGGCAGGCCATGCCGACCACCACGACCGGGTCGTCCTCGTCCGCCTCCGGGGCGGGAGCGGCGGCGGTCTCGCCCACAGAGAACCAGTGCCGGGTCCGCTGGAAGGGGTAGGTCGGCAGGTCCACCACCGGCCCGGCCGGGTACCAGGAGCCCACGTCGACCGGCACGCCACGGACGAACAGCTCAGCCGCCGAGCGGAGCACGCCCGCGAGCTGCAGCGGGGTGTCGACGACGTCGACGGGCAGGTCCGGCGCGAGCTCACGGCCAGGGCCGAGCACGAGGAAGACGTTGTGCCCCTGGGCGAACAGGTCCCGGACACGCTCCTCGAGCCCGCCCGTGGTCGGGTGCGTGTCGAGCCGCCGCGCCGCCTCGTCCAGGGTGATCTCGCCCGTGACCGTCGCGGCGGCGAGCTCCCCGATCCCCTCCCCGACGACGGCGTAGCCGGTGTCGGGCACCACGCCCGCGGCCCGCCACAGCGCGGCGAGTGCCACCAGCGTCGCCCAGCGGACGGTCTCGGTCTCGACACCGCTGCGCAGCGCGCTCTCCAGGGAGGTGTCCCCCACCGCCTCGCCGCACGCGGCGAACGCGTCGGCGAAGACGGGCGAGGAGTCCAGCAGCTCGTCCGCCGCGCCCTCCCAGGTGTCCGGGAACACCAGGACGGGCGTCGCAGCGACGTGCGCGACGCCCTCGACCACCGTGTCGTCGCGGCGGTCGCCTGCGACGGCGGCCAGTGCGGTGGCGAGGCTCCCCGCCGCGTCCGGGAACAGCACGGCCCGGTGCGCGAGCGGCGACCGGGTGGCGGCGAGCGACCGCCCGACCGCCGTACTCTCCGACAGCTCCGCGAGTCGCTCGGCCTGCGCCCGCAGCGCGGCCGCGGAGCGGGCGGACAGGACCCAGGGCAGGCCGGTGCCCGACCCGCGCTCCTCGACGGGGGCCGCCACCGGTGCCTCGCCCAGCACGACGTGGCAGTTCGCTCCGCCCACCCCGAACGAGCTCACTCCGCCGACCAGGCGCTCGTCGGGACGCGGCCACGGCCCGGTCGCGGTCTGGACCCGCAGGCCCAGCTCGTCGAGCGGGATGGCGGGGTTGGGGGTGGTGTGGTGCAGGGTCGCGGGCAGCTCGCGGTGGGCGAGCGCGAGCACCACCTTGAGGAACCCGGCGATGCCCGCGGCGCCCTCGAGGTGCCCGATGTTGGTCTTGACGGACCCGACCGCCACGGGCGACACCGAGCCGAGCGCCTCGCCGACCGCCGCCGCCTCGATCGGGTCGCCCACGGGCGTGCCCGTGCCGTGCAGCTCCACGTACTGCGCGGCCGACCGGTCGAGACCCGCCGCCGCATACGCCCGGCGTAGGACGTCCGCCTGCGCGCGGGCGTTGGGCACGGCCAGGCCACCGGCCCCGGGCTCGGTGAGCCCGGCGCCGTCGTGGGACAGCGCGTCGCCGAGCACCACCGCATGGATCCGGTCACCGTCGGCCACCGCCGCCGACAGCGTCTTCAGCACGACGAGCCCGGCGCCCTCGCCCCGGACGAAGCCGTTCGCGCGCGCGTCGAACACGAAGCACCGGGCGTCCGGGGACAGGGCCCCGAAGCGTTGCGCGGTCAGGGCGCCCGTGGGCGCGAGGTTGAGCTGGACCCCGCCCGCGAGGGCAACGTCCGTCTCGCCGCGGCGCAGGCTCTCGCAGGCCAGGTGCACCGCGACCAGCGACGACGACTGCGCGGTGTCGACGACCACGCTCGGGCCACCGAGCCCCAGGACGTGGGACACCCGGTTCGCGATCGCCGCGCGCGACACCCCGGTCAGGGTGTGCCGGTCGACCGCACCCGCCGCCGCGGCGAGCGCCGCGTAGTCGTCCCCGGCCGCGCCGACGAACACCCCCGCACGACCGCCGTGCAGCGACAGCGGGGGTGTCCGCGCGTCCTCGAGCGCCTCCCACGCCAACTCCAACAGCAGCCGCTGACGCGGGTCCATCCCGTCGGCCTCCCGCGGCGAGACGCCGAAGAAGTCCGCGTCGAACAGGTCGACGTGGTCGAGGTGGCCCGCCTGCCCGGTGGTGGCCGCCGTGCCCGGCGTCCGGCTCGACGGCGGAGCGCCGACGGCGTCGACCCCGTCGGCCAGGACCCGCCAGAAGGCGCCGGGATCGGGCGCGCCGGGCAGCCTGCAGGCCAGCCCGATCACGGCGACGGGTTCGGTCGGTGTGGTCGTCATGTTCGGTGACACCCCTGGTCTGTCCGGTGGTGGTCGTCTGTGGGAGTCCGAACGACGGTGTTCGGGTGGGGCCGTGCGGGAAGGGGCGTCAGGCCCCGAGGATGCGGCGGGTCTGGCGGCCGACGGCCAGCAGCGTGCCGGTCGAGTCCCAGAGCGAGCTGGAGTCGACGCTCCACGCGTCGCTGGCCTGCTCGGTCCGCACCTCGATGAGCGACCAGCCGTCCCCGCCGCCGATGCCGTCGAGGCCGTCGGTGAGATGGACCGAGAACTCGGCGGTGGGGATCGGGACGGGCGCGGTGGTCAGGGCGTAGAGGGCGGGCGGCATCGAGTCGAGCAGCACCACCGCGGTCTCCGCGGCGTCGAACTGCGGCTCGCGCAGCCGGATCCAGGCGCGCAGCACCGGGTCCGTGCCACCGTCGAACGGGCGCACGTCGCCCGCCATCCGCACCTCGAGGTGCTGGATGAACGGCACCGGTCCCGGGTCGAACCCGGCGTCCGGGCAGTCCTCGACCGGTGGCACGGCGGGAGGCGGGCTCGGCTGGTGCACGGGCGCCGAGCGCCCGGCCAGGAAGGTCGTGGCCAGGACGGACGCCGCGCCGCCCTCCCGCAGCACCGACCGGGCCAGCACGCTGCCTGCCGAGCGGCGCATGACCTCGGTCGCCAGGTGCAGCCCACCGTCGGCGATCGGGCGGAGCAGCGAGCCGTGGACGGAGCGGACGCCGAGGTCGCCCGCGTGGCGCCGGGCGTGGCGGACCAGCATCGCCGCGGCCAGACCGCCGTGCACACCGCTCCAGGACCACCACGTGCGGTCCACCGGCGGGATCTCCACGACCCCGCCGTCGGGCTCGGCCGTCGTGGTCATCAGGACCCGGCCACCGCGAGCGCGGGCTCGGACTCGGCCCGGACCAGCGCCTCGATCTCGTCGACGTTCAGGAACGGGACCTCGCGCAGGCTCGCCAGGCTCTCCTCGACGCTGACCGCCTGCTGTGCCAGCACGGCGCGCGCCACCGCCGGGGAGGCGCCGAACTCGGGGATCTTGATCAGGCGGGACCCGAAGCTGTAGAGGTGGCGCGCGGTCTGCGGGTCGTGGATGGAGGCGCTGTACATCAGCCGCTCCATCGCGTTCAGCGGGCGCGCAGAGGCGAAGTTCTCGAAGAGCCGCTGGTAGCCGCCGACCTCGGCCTTGTGCCGACCCGCATAGGTGGCGAGCGCGGCATCCACCTCGTCGTCGACGTCGAGGGTGTCGGCCACCGAGTCGGCGAGCCAGGAGGCCGACTGCATGCCCCAGGCGCAGCCGATGCCCCACATCGGGTCGGTGGACAGCGCCGCGTCGCCGACCAGGGCGAGGCCGGGCGCCGCGTGCGGGTGCCGCTCGCGCAGCGAGAAGTCCATCATCCCGTTGAACTTCGAGACCCGCTCGGCGTCGTCGATGGGCGGGGCGTCGGGCAGCGCGCGGACGAAGCGGTGGAAGGCGCCCTCGGTGTCCTCGCGGAAGGCGGCGAGGTGCTCCTCGGTCTTCTTCGGCGCGACGATGACGACGCTGACCCCGTCCTCGTTCGGCATCACGTAGGCGCCGTCGGGGTCGAGGAACCAGATGTTGGTGGGCGGGTCCTCGCGCGGCTGCAGGTCCTGGAAGTAGGCGAAGTAGGCGAAGCGGTTGTTGGGCGTGACCTTCATGTCCGCCCCGGAGAGCTGCGCGAGCTTGGAGAAGCGGCCGTCCGCGCCGACGACGAGCCGGGCGTGGATCGTCTCCTCCGCACCGTCCCGGGTCTTGACGCGGACGCCGGTCACCCGGTCGCCCTCGCGGACCAGGTCGGTCACGGTCTGGCCGAGCCGGAGCTCGACGCCGGGGGTCTCGGCCGCCATCCGGCGGAAGATCGGGTCGAGTGCCTGTCGCCGCAGGTTGAGCCCGTGCGGGAGGTCCTCGGAGCCCTCCTCGGCGCGCGGTCGGACCCAGCCCCAGCGGGTCCAGTAGTTCGAGCGGTGGTGGACGGCGCCCGCCGCCTCCATCGCCGGGCGCACGCCGAGCCGGTCGAGGACGGGCATCGCGGAGGGCTGCAGGGTGTGGGTGCAGAAGACCTTGTAGGCGTCCTCGCGGGTGTGCTTCTCCAGCAGCAGGACGCGGGCCCCGCCTCGGGCGAGCAGGGTCGCGGCGGTGTTGCCCGCGATGCTCGCGCCGACGACGATCACATCGGGATCGGTGGTCATGGTTCCTCCAGTTCGTCTTGCACGGCCACCGGCACGAACCGGTGGGATCGGACGGGTGCCGCGACGGTGCACGCGGCGGACGGTCAGGCGGGGGTGCCGACCTCGGGCTCGGGGCTCGGCGCCGCAGGGGTCGCAGGCACCAGCCCGCGGGTCGACCCGTGCCGGAGCACCCGGCGCACCATCGACGGGCTGAGCAGGGCGGTCGGCGGCTCGACGAGGTTCGACACACGCAGGAAGGTGCGGGCGACCGCGGGGTCGCGGTGCGCGGCGACCAGGATCCGCTTGAGCCACCTGTTGGTCAGCTTCGTCCGCAAGGTGCGGCGGCCCTCGACCGCCGGGTGCGCGAGGTCGCTGCCGGTCGACGTCTGCCATGCGGCGTCGATCCTGCGGGCGGCGGCGCGGTAGAAGCGGCGCGGCAGGTCCCGCGACCCGGACCGCAGGCAGTCCCGCAGCTCGACCGCCTCCTGCGCGGCCACGGTCATGCCCTGGGCGTAGACGGGGTTCAGGCAGCACACGGCGTCGCCGATCACGACGAACCCCTCGGGCGGGCTCGCCAACCTCTCGAAGTACCGGCGTCGGGAGCCCTTGAAGCGATAGGGCACCGCGTCCTCGATCGGCTCGGCCGCGTCCAGGACCCGGTGGACGTCTCCGGACGGCAGCGACGCGGCGAAGGCGCGGTAGCCGTCGTCGTCGTTCGGCGGGTGGTCGCCCAGGGTTCCGCCGAGCGTCACGTGCCAACGGTCGCCCTCGATCGCCACCATGGTCGCGCCGCGCCTGCCAGGGCCGATCGCCATGTTGACGGCACGGTCGCCGTCGAGGTGCTCCGGGAGCCTGCGGTAGATCCGCGAGGAGTAGCCGAGCTCGATCTCGACCAGCTCCTCGACCGGCCGGTCCACGCCGAGCTCGGCGAGCCAGTCCGGCGCTCGCGACGCACGGCCCGTAGCGTCGACCACGAGGTCGGCGGTGACCGTCTCCTCAGGCCCGCCCGGACCACCGACCCGCACGCCGACGACCCGGCCCGCGTCGTCGGCGACCAGGCCCGCGGCGCTGGTGCGCGGTCGGATCCCGATCTCGGGGCAGGCCTGCAGCCTGGCGCGCAGGACCCGCTCCAGGAGCGGGCGGCTCGCGAGCACGGCGGTCAGCCCGGTCGAGGTGGAGTGGGCGCGCAGACCGCCGAAGTACCACCGGGTGTCGGTCAGCACCTCGGGCGTGAGGACCCCCGCCTCGCGGAGCTCCTGGGTGATGCCGGGGAAGAGACCCTCCATGACCAGCCGGCCGGTCTCGGTGAGGCCGTGGACGTGCCTGCCCTGCGGCGCGCCGCGCCGCTGGCCCTCCCGGTCCAGGTCGTCCCGGTCGACGACGGTGACCCGCCGGTGTGAGTCGGTCAGCACCCGCGCCGCCAGCATGCCGGCGATCCCGGCCCCGAGCACGACCGCGTGCTCGCCCCGTGCTGTGGTGTCGGTCGAGCCGGTTCCGGTCATCCCGCGTCCCTCTCCTCGCGCCTCTGGACCCCGAGGCCGCCGGGGCGGCGGCTCCCGGAGCCCGTTCGTCGCGCTCACGGCGACGAGGAAACCGTGACCCCGCCGTCACGGAGGGTCAAGCACGGCCGGCGTCGCTCGAATGGGCCGATTCCGGTCGCCGATCATCGGCGGTCATGCCGGAGCGCCTCGGGTGCCATGGGACCAAGGTGTGGCCGGCCCACGGTCACCGACCCGTGAAGGACGGACATCGTGACCGCAGCCGCCGCCCCCCGCGTCACCGCCCCGCCCACCAGCCTCCGGCGCTTCCGCCCGACCGCCGAGGCCCCGGTCCGGCTCGTGTGCTTCCCGCACGCCGGCGGCGCCGCGACCGCATACGTGCCGCTCGCCGAGGCCCTCGAACCGGAGGTCGACACCCTGGCCATGCAGTACCCCGGCCGCCAGGACCGTCGCCACGAGCCGTGCCTGGACTCCGTCGACGCGCTCGCCGACGCCGCGCTCGAGGCCGTGCTCGGGGTCGCCGATCGGCCTTTCGCGCTGTTCGGCCACAGCATGGGCGCCTCGGTGGCCTTCGAGGTCACCCACCGGCTCCGCCGCGAGGGGCGGGCTCCGACAGCGCTGTTCGTCAGCGGTCGCACCGCGCCGTCGTGCATGCGGACCGACCGCGTGCACCTGCGTGGGGACGACGCCCTCCTCGCCGAGATCGCCGAGCTGGGCGGGACCGACCGGGCGTTGCTCGAGTCCGCCGAGATCCGCCGGATGGTGCTGCCCGCCCTGCGCGCCGACTACCGCGCCGCGGAGTCCTACCGCTGGTCGGGCGGTGAGCCGCCGCTGACCATCCCGCTGCACGTGCACGTCGGGGACCGTGACCCCAAGGTCCGGGTCGACGAGGCACGGGCCTGGCGGGCACAGACGGACGGCCGGTTCACCCTGACGACCTATCCGGGCGGGCACTTCTACCTCGCCGGGCAGGTCGGCGCGCTCGGCGCCGCCGTCGCCGCGGAGCTCGCGGCCGCGTGAGCGGCGGCATGGGTGGCGGCATGAGTGGCGATGTCGATGGGCCGATCGGAAGAGGCTCGTCGTTCCTGGTCACCGGTGCCCGGTGATCGAAGGATGACGCCGGGCGGACTCCCGCCTCCCCGAACAGAGGATGGACCATGAACCGGATCGCACGGAGTGCCGGAGCGCTCCTCGCCGCACTCGGGCTGGCGACCGTCGCCGCCTGCGGTGGCAGTTCCACCGACGCAGGCACGGCCTCGCCCACCACGCCGGTGGAGCTGACGTTCCTGGGCTACAGCGTCGGCACCCCCGACCTCGGCGGGCAGGCCATGCAGGCGCTGATCGACGAGTTCCAGGCCCAGAACCCCGGCATCACCGTGAAGACGCAGCCGGTGGCGGTCGCGGACGTCCTCACCAAGCTCAAGGCGGACACCGCGGCGGGCAGCCCGCCGGACGTCGCGCAGATCGGCTGGAGCAAGATGGCCGAGGCCTACGCCGACCTGCCGATCGCTCCGGTGCAGGAGCTCGCGGGCGCGGAGTGGGCCGACCACGTCGGCGGCCCCACCCCGATCGCGCCGAGCCTTCTCGAGGCCGTGGCGAACGAGGGCGTGGTCAAGGCCATGCCGTTCACCATGTCCGTCCCCACCCTCTACTACAACGCGGACCTGTTCCGCGCCGCGGGCCTGAACCCGGACACCCCGCCCACCTCGATGGCTGAGATCGGCGCCGCGGCCCAGGCCATCGCGCGCAGCGGTGCCGCGGGCACCTACATCGCGGCGGCGGACGTCGGCAAGTCCGACTACCTGACCCAGTCGCTGATCAACACCGCAGGCGGCTCCCTGGTGAGCCCGGACGGCCAGGTGACCGTCGACGGGCCCGAGGCCGTGAACGCGCTGACCCAGGTCCAGGCCCTTACGACGTCGGGGGCCCAGCCCGCCATCTCCACCGCCGACGCCATCACGCTGTTCGGCTCCGGACGGCTCGGCATGCTGCTGGCCAGCACCGGCGCGCTGGCCTCATTCGAGAAGGCCTCCACCGGCAAGTTCGAGCTGCGCACCGCCGCGTTCCCGACGATCGACGGCAAGACCGCCAAGCCCACGTACTCCGGCGCCGGTCTCGCCGTGCTGGGCGACGACAAGGCCCGGCAGCAGGCGGCCTGGAAGTTCGTGAAGTTCATGTCGACCCCCCAGGCCTACACCACTTACGCCCAGAAGATCGGCTACCTGCCGCTGCGTCCGGCGCTGGCGAACGACCCCGCCTACCTGAAGGACTACTTCGCGCAGAACCCGCGGCTGCTCCCCGCCCTGTCCCAGCTCGACACCGTCGCGCCCTACCAGGTCTTCCCCGGTGGCCAGGCCAACCGCGCCGTCGTCGTCCTGCAGGACGAGGCGGTGGAGCCGATCGTGCTCCGCGGCGCCGACCCCACCACCACGCTGAAGGCGGCGGCCGACAAGATCCGCTCCCTGTCGACGCGGTGACGTCCACCCTCGACAGGGCGGCCCCGCGGGCCCGGGCAGCGCAACCCGGCCCGCGGGGCCGCCCGTGGCTCTATCTGGTCCCGCTCGTCCTGGCGCTCGGGGTGTGGGTCTACGGCCCGCTGCTCTGGACGGGCGTGCTGTCCCTCCTCGACTGGAACCTGATCTCGCCGAACCCCGAGTTCGTCGGCGTCGACAACTTCGTCGCGGTGTTCGGCAGGCCGGAGACGACGAACGCGCTGGTCCGCACCGGGTACTACGTGCTGGGGATGCTGCCGTTCGCCACGGTGATCCCGATGACGCTGGCGATCCTGCTGTGGCGCAGGCCCGGCCGGGCCGCCGACGGCTACCGGGCGCTGCTGTTCTCCCCGGTGGTGCTGGCCCCGGTCGCCACGGCGATCTCGTGGCAGTTCCTGCTCAGCCCCCAGCAGGGCCTGGTCAACACGGTGCTGAGCGGTGTCGGCCTGCCCGCGCCGAACTGGCTCGGCGACCCGCGCACCGCACTGCCGGTGATCGTGCTGGTCACGGCGGGCAAGATCGTGGCGCTGAACATGCTGCTGTTCTCGGCCGCGCTCGCGGGGGTCGACCGCCGGGCCATCGACGCCGCCCGCATCGACGGTGCCACCGAGTGGGAGACCACGCGGTTCATCGTGCTCCCCCAGATGCTGCGCACGATAGCGCTGCTGTCCGCGCTCTGTGTGATCGTGGCCGGTCAGTGGGTCTTCACCAACGTCGCGGCGCTCACCCGCGGCGGCCCCGACGGCGCCACCGACAACATCTACTACCGGCTCTACACCGAGGGCTTCGACTTCTTCGACGCCGGGTCCGCGTCCGCCCTCGCGGTCGCGATCACGCTCGCCCTGGCCCTGCTCTTCGGCGCCGCGGCCCTGTGGAACCGGAGGCGCTCCCGTGCGTGAGCTGCGTTGGCACACCACATTGCTCGTCACCGGGCTGGCCGTGTCCTTCCCGCTGGTCTGGGCCCTGCTGACCTCGTTCCGGCCGCAGAACGCGATCTTCGAGATCGGGCCGTCCCCGGTGTCGGTGGCGAACTACGTCGACGCGGTGACCCTCTTCCCGATCGGGCGGCTGCTGCTCAACTCGTTCGTGACGGCCCTGGGTGTGACCGCGTTGCAGCTGCTGGTCGCGGTGCTCGCCGCCTACGCCATGCTCAGCCTGGGCGCTCGCAGCCTGCGCTGGGTGCTGGGCGCGGTCACCGTCTCGCTGGTGGTGCCCCTGCAGGCCATGGTCATCCCCCAGTTCCTGATCGCGACGGGTCTGGGGTGGCGCGATTCCTACGTCGGGCTGATCGTGCCCCAGCTTGCCTCGTGCGGGCTGGCGGTGCTCCTCATGTGGGAGCACACCCGGTCGATCCCGAAGAACCTGCTCGGAGCCGCGGCGATCGACGGCGCGCGGCCCGCCGAGACGCTCTGGCACCTCGTGCTCCCCCAGCTCCGCCCCGGCCTCGGTGCCGTCGGCATCCTCGTGTTCGTCACGACCTGGAACGAGTACCTCTGGCCCGCGCTGATCGCCCCCAGCCCCACGAACACGACGATCCAGCAGGGGCTCGCGCTGTTCAACAACCAGGAAGGCGGCAACCCCGGCCCGCTGCTGGCCGCCTCCGTCCTGGCGTGTGCCCCCGTGCTGGCGGTGTACGCGATCTTCTCGCGGCGGATCACCGCTGCGTTCCTCCAAGCCGGAAGGCGTTGACGTGACCCTGGAGAAGGAGCTGACGGACCTGCCCACGGCGGGGGCCGCGGGCATCGAGCTGCGGGGGATCCGGCACCGCTACGGGACGATCCCCTCGACCGGCGCGCTCGCCCTCGACGTCGAGCACCTGGCCGTCCCCGACGGCTCGCTGTCGGTGATCGTCGGACCGTCCGGCTGTGGGAAGTCGACGATGCTCTCGATCGTCGCCGGGCTGCTGGCCCCCACCGAGGGGCGCGTGCACGTCGGCGGCGTCGACGTCACCGACGCCGCTCCGGGGGCCCGCGGGCTGTCAATGGTCTTTCAGGACTACGCGCTCTACCCCCACCTGACGGTCGCGGCGAACATCGGGTTCGGCATGCGGCTGGAGGCGCGGCACTCGCGCGGCGCGGGACCCGGCCGGGCCGAGATCGACCGCCGGGTCGGCGACGTCGCCGGGCAGCTCGGCCTGTCGGAGTTCCTCGGCCGCAAGCCCGCCCAGCTGTCCGGTGGGCAACGCCAGCGGGTCGCGCTGGCCAGGGCGATCGTGCGCAGGCGCCGGGTCCTGCTGCTCGACGAACCGCTCTCCAGCCTGGACGCCCAGCTCCGTGCCCAGGCGCGCGCGGAGCTCGCCCGACTGCACCGCGAGCTCGGCGCGACCGTCGTGATGGTCACCCACGACCAGTCCGAGGCGCTCTCGATCGCCACGCACCTGATCGTCATGCGAGGCGGGAGGGTCGTGCAGGCCGCCGCCCCCGACGAGGTCTACCGCCGCCCGGCCGACGAGTTCGTCGCGACCTTCGTCGGTAGTCCGGCGATGAACGTGCTCGAGCACGAGGGGACGCGGTGGGGATGGCGTCCGGCGGACGGCGTGGTCCACAGCGGCGGCTCGGGGACGTCGACCGGGGGTCTAGTCCTGGACGGGACCGTCGACATCGTCGAGTTCGCCGGGCACGAGCGCCTCGTCCACTGCCGCGGAGCACGCAACGGCCGGTGGTCGTTCACCGAGCCCATCGCCACGCCGCGCGCGGTGGGCGACCACGTGCACGTCCTCGTGCAGGCCGGGGACCTGCACCGGTTCGACCCCGACACGGGTGTCCGCCTCGACGCATGAGGACGGGGGACGGTGGTGGCCCGAGACCCCACCGTCCCCCGTTCGGTCGGTACTGCCGGTCAGACCGGGAACACACGCCCCGGAGCCGCCAGGTGCACCGGCCCGGTGAAGGACTCGGACGCCTCGGCGCCGCGGGCCTTGAGCCAGTCGGGGTCCGCGGTGACGAAGTGCGTGAGGACGAGCTCCCCCACGCCTGCGTCCCTAGCGACCCGACCCGCGCGGGTGGCACTCATGTGACCGTCGGAGACGTCATCCGGCAGCTCCAGGGTCGACTCGCAGAGCAGCAGGTCGGTCCCGCGGGCGAGCTCGGTGAGCCGCTCCACGTCGCAGGTGTCCCCGCTGTAGACCATGCTCGAGCCGTCGGGGCCGGTCACGCGCATCCCGCAGTTGGACATGGTGTGCTGCAAGGGACGCAGCTGCACCCGGCAGTCGCCGATCACGAGGTCGTCGCCCGGTTCGTACTCCCGGATCTCCAGCGCGCCGTGGAACGCCAGGTCGAGCTCAGGCCGGGTGGGGATCGGGAAGACGCCGGCGAGCCTGCCGAGCGCCTCCCGACCACCGACGGGCACGTAGAGCGGAATGGGTCGGTCGGGCGGCGTGCTGGTCACGGGCAGGGTCGGAAACGACTCGGCATCGAGGTGCCGCGTCATCAGCACCGCCTTGCCGAGCGGGAGCACGTCGTAGCAGTGGTCGGTGTGCAGATGGCTGATCACGATCCCGTCAAGCGCGGCGGGCGTGGTCGACGCGGTGAGCGCGGTCACCGCACCCGGCCCGCAGTCGAGCAGGATCTGGGTCGAGTCGGTCGAGACGAGGTAGGCCGAGCTGGCCTGCCCGTCGGCGGGCATGGCCGCCCGGCATCCGAGCACAGTCACGTTCACGGGTGGAATCCTCCCTGGCGACACCGCGATGTCATGCGGACTTTCCCGATCCAATGGTCGCGATCACGTCGAGCAATCGCCGAGCCGTCAGCGGGTACTCGGTGTGGTAGGCGTCAGTCGGTGGAGCGACCGGGCAGCCCGCGGACGAGCGGCGCGTCTCGGTCGATCGGGCCGGTCTTCGCCGCGCCACCGGGCGAGCCGACCCCGGCGAAGAACTCGGCGTTCGCGGTGCCGTAGGCCGCGAACGAGTGCGGGAGGTCCTCCTCGTAGTAGATCGCCTCGACCGGACAGACGGGCTCGCAGGCGCCGCAGTCCACGCACTCGTCGGGATGGATGTAGAGCATCCGGCCCCCTTCGTAGATGCAGTCGACCGGGCACTCCTCGATGCAGGACTTGTCGGTGACGTCGATGCAGGGCTCGGCGATCACATAGGTCATTGATCCTCCTCTTCGATGGGCGGGTCAGGCGGAGACGGTCCAGGTGTCGCGGCCGTCGAGCAGCGACTGGAGATCGGCGGCGGGGTTCTTGTCCTTCGCGGCCCGGACCTGGGCGCGGGCGGCGTCGTCGTAGGTGGTGCGGTCGACGTTGCGGAAGATGCCGGTGACGGTGTGGTTGAGGTCCTGGTCGCTCAGCCGGGAGAGGGCGAAGGCGAGCTCGTGGTTGGCCGCGTCGTGGATCACCGGGGTGGCGCCGTCGGCGGGGACGACTTTCAGCGTGAACCCGTCCTGGACCACGGCCTGCCGGTTGTCCTCGGGGCCGAAGACGATCGGCTCGCCGTCGCGGATGGCGACGAGGCGCTGGTCCTTGGTTTCGGGCTTGCGCAGCAGGTCGAAGCTGCCGTCGTTGAAGATGGGGCAGTCCTGGAAGATCTCCACGAGCGCGGAGCCGCGGTGCGCTGCGGCGGCGCCGAGGACCTCGGTCAGCGACTTGCGGTCGCTGTCGAGGGCTCGTCCGACGAAGGTGGCTTCGGCACCGAGGGCGAGGGAGATGGGGTTGAAGGGGTGGTCGAGTGAGCCCATGGGGGTGGACTTGGTGATCTTCCCGACCTCGCTGGTGGGGGAGTACTGGCCTTTGGTGAGCCCGTAGATGCGGTTGTTGAACAGCAGGATCTTGAGGTTGACGTTGCGGCGTAGGGCGTGGATGAGGTGGTTGCCGCCGATGGACAGTGCGTCTCCGTCGCCGGTGACGACCCAGACGGAGAGGTCCTCGCGGCTGGTGGCGAGGCCGGTGGCGATGGTGGGGGCGCGGCCGTGGATGGAGTGCATGCCGTAGGTGTTGAGGTAGTACGGGAACCGGGAGCTGCAGCCGATGCCGGAGATGAAGACGGTGTTCTCGCGTTTGATGCCGAGGGTGGGGAGGAACTGGCGGACGGCGGCGAGGACGGCGTAGTCGCCGCAGCCGGGGCACCAGCGGACCTCCTGGTCGGAGGTGAAGTCCTTGGCGGTCTGCTTGGCGTCGGTGGTGGGGACCAGGTCCAGTCCGCCCGAGCCGAGGCCGGGGAAGCCAAGTTCGATGGTCATGCGTGGGCCTCCAGCCCGATGATGTAGTCGAAGAACACGTCCTGGAGCTCCTCGGCCTTGAACGGCAGCCCGGAGACCTTGGTGTAGGACTTGGCGTCGATGAGGAACTTCCCGCGCAGGAGCAGGGCGAGCTGGCCGAGGTTCATCTCCGGGACCAGCACGGTGTCGTAGGCGCGTAGGACCTCGCCGAGGTTGGCGGGCATCGGGTTGAGGTTGCGGATGTGGGCGGTGGCCACGTGGTGGCCCTTCGCGCGGACCCGTCGGGCGCCGGCGACGATGGGGCCGTAGGTGGAGCCCCACCCGACGACGAGGACCTTCGCCTGCCCGGAGGGGTCGTCGACGGTGATGTCGGGTACCGGGATGCCGTCGATCTTGGCTTGGCGCAGCCGGACCATGCGGTCGTGGTTGTCCGGGTCGTAGGAGATCGAGCCGCGGCCGTCGGCCTTCTCCAGCCCGCCGACGCGGTGTTCCAGGCCGGGGGTGCCGGGGATGGCCCACGGCCTCGCGAGGGTGTCGGCGTCGCGCAGGTAGGGCCAGAATTCCCCGGAGCCGTCGGGGGCGTTGGGTTCGGTGGCGAACCCGGGATCGACCTGTTCGAGGGTGGAGGCGTCGGGGACCTTCCACGGCTCGGACCCGTTGGCCAGGGCGCCGTCGCTCAGCACCACGACGGGGGTGCGGTAGCGCACGGCGAGGGCGGCGGCTTCGAGGGCGGCGTGAAAGCAGTCGCCCGGGGACTGCGGCGCGATGATCGGCAGCGGGGCCTCGCCGTTGCGCCCGTACATGGCCTGGAGCAGGTCGGCCTGCTCGGTCTTGGTCGGCAACCCGGTGGAAGGTCCGCCGCGCTGGACGTCGATGACCAGCAGCGGCAGCTCCAGGGCGACGGCGAGCCCGACGGTCTCGGCCTTGAGCGCCACACCCGGCCCGGACGTCGTCGTGACCCCGAGTGCCCCGCCGAAGGAGGCGCCGAGCGCGGCGCCGACGCCGGCGATCTCGTCCTCGGCCTGGAAGGTGGTCACACCGAACGCCTTGTGCTTGGACAGCTCGTGGAGGATGTCCGAGGCGGGGGTGATCGGGTAGGAGCCGAGGAAGACGGGCAGCCCGGTGGTCTGCCCGGTCGCGACCAGGCCGTAGGCCATGGCGGTGTTCCCGGTGATCTGCCGGTAGGTGCCCGGGGCGAGCTTGGCGGGGGCGACCTCGTAGGTGACCGCGAAGGCTTCGGTGGTCTCCCCGTAGGCGTGCCCGGCGCGGAAGGCGAGGATGTTGGCCTCGGCGATGTCGGGCTTCTTCGCGAACTTCTCCCGCAGGAACCGTTCGGTGCCCTCGTGCGGGCGGTGATACATCCAGGAGAGCAGGCCGAGGGCGAACATGTTCTTCGCCCGCTCGGCGTCCTTCTTGCTCAGCCCGGTCTCCTCCAGGGCTCCCCGGGTGAGGGTGGCCATGGCGACCTCGTGGACCTGGAAGTCTTCTAGGGACCCGTCCTCGAGGGGGGACGCGGCGTAGCCGACCTTGGTGAGGTTGCGCTTGGTGAACTCGTCGGTGTTCACGATCAGCACCCCGCCCTTGGGCAGGTCGGCGATGTTCGCCTTGAGCGCGGCCGGGTTCATCGCAACCAGCACGTCGGGCCGGTCGCCGGGGGTGAGGATGTCGTAGTTGGCGAAGTGCAGCTGGAACGACGACACCCCGGGCAGGGTCCCGGCAGGCGCCCGGATCTCGGCGGGGAAGTTCGGCAGCGTCGACAAGTCGTTGCCGAAGGTCGCGGTCTCCGAGGTGAACCGGTCACCCGTGAGCTGCATACCATCGCCCGAGTCACCCGCGAACCGGATGACCACCCGGTCCTTCGTGACGACCCCGGGCACTGTCTTCGTATGCACGTGAACTTCCTCCAGTCAAACGAGCCCTGTCCGTCGCCTCGCCCCCCAGCGTGCACCGCACCCGAGCCGACCATCGCCATCAGCAGCCCATCGGCCGCATGCGCCCGGGGTTGGCGATCAGGCGTTGACAGGCACCGTCCGGTCGTTCACGAGGAGCAGCTTGCCGACGACACCGCCCGCGGCGAGCATCCGATGTGCCTGTGCCGCCTCGGACAGGGGGAACCGGGCGTGCACGACCGGGCGAACCCGGCCGTCGGCGATCATCGGCCAGACCCGGTCGCGGACCTCGGCGACGATCGCCCCCTTGCCGCGAGGCCCGTCGACCGGCCTACTGCGCAGGCTCAGCGCCGCGATGCTCCCGCGTCGGGCGAGCAGCGCGGCGAGGTTCACCTCACCCACGAGTGCTCCCTGCACGCCGATCACCACTATCCGGCCGTCCGGTGCGACCCCCGCGACGTTCGCGGCCAGGTTCGTGCCGCCCATGTTGTCCAGGATCACGTCGGCCCCGCGGCCTCCCGTCGCCTCCGCCAACGCCCCGGCGACATCCCCGCCGTAGTCGATCACCTCATCGGCCCCGAGCTCGCGGCAGACGTCGAATCGCGCCGGGTTCGCCGTCGCCACGACCCGTGCCCCGACCGCCCTCGCGACCTGCAGGGCGTGGCTACCGATACCGCTGCTGGCGCCGTGCACCAGCAGCGTCTCACCGGCGGACAGCCCGGCGTGCATCATCACCGTGCTCCACACGGTGCAGGCCACCTCCGGGAACGAACCCGCCACCTCCAGGTCGACGCCGGACGGGACCCGCAGCAGTTGGGCCGCGGGCACGGTGACCTTCTCCGCGTAGCCGCCGCCCGCGAGCAACGCGCACACCTCGTCGCCCACGGTCCATCCGACGACCCCCGGCCCGACCTCGGCGATCCGCCCGGAGCACTCCAGCCCGAGGAGCTCCGACGCACCGGGTGGCGGCGGATAGTGGCCTTCCCGCTGCATCAGATCGGCCCGGTTCACCGCGGTGGCGGCAACATCCAGCACGACCTCGCCGCAACCCGCCACAGGATCCCGGACCTCCGTCCAGCTCATGTTCTCGGGACCACCGGGGCCACTGACCACGATCGCATGCACGGCACGAGGCTAGGTGCCCCTCGACCGGGCGGACCGCGTCACGCGCGAACCCCGCCGCCCAGCCGCCGCCCTGACAATCGAGCTGGCCCAGCCGCCGGCCCTCGTGGTAGACGGACGTGGCCGCCTCCGGGGCGCGCATTCCCCAGCCGACCTGTGCTCGGGGCGGACACGACCGCTTCCTCCAGCTCGACGACGTTCACCAATCAGCAATCCTCCCCCTCGTCGTCAGTTCTCATAGCTCCCATGACCCCGATGGAAGGATCGACACCGCCTCGCCGACGGCCCGGCGAGACCACTCCTCCGCCCGACGGGGCCGGCCCATCACGGTGGGACTGCTCGGCGTGGCTCCACGCCGGATCCTGGAGGACCCGAGCGCAGTCGCGGTAGCGGGCGATGACATGGGTGCCGAGTGACCCCAGCGGGAAGCCGAGCGTGTCGCGCAGGACGGCGTAGGCACCGTAAGGATTATGGCCGTGGGCGACGTCGAGCGCCGCTCCCACCGCCATGGCCACAGGGTTCTCGGCGGCGGGGCTCGCCGACGCGGTCCCGCGGGGCGGAGCACTGGTCAGATCCACGGTGGAGTCCGTTCGGGAGAGGTGCGCCAGACCCCCGGAGCCTCGACGGGCGGCCCCACCGCGACAACGGTACCCACCGAGAGCTATCGCGGCATTGTCGCTCCGAATCCGCTACTGCGCGGCGAGGTCACGCCCGCGTCACCGCCCTGGGACGACCACCGCCACCGCGACCCCCGACCCGCCCAAATCGTCGACCGCGACGGGCACCCGACGTCTCCGACGAGTCACCCTCGCACGCGAGTCCGAGAACGGGCCACCCGGTCGTTGCCGGGTGACGGAGCGGGGACTAGCGTCCTTCGCCGTGTCGTGGGCCGAACAGGCGGCGCGTCTGGCACACGGCGCGTTGGCGGACACCCTGCCTCGCCGCTGGGCGCACGTGCAGTCCGTGGCCGAGCGCGCTCAGGTGGTCGCCGCCCCCCTCGGTGACGACGCCGAGGCCGACGTGCTGGTATCCGCCGCGTGGCTGCACGACGTCGGCTACGCCCCCAGAATCGTCGACTCCGGATTCCACCCGCTCGACGGCGCACGCCACATCCGGTCGCTCGGCTACCCCGAGCGGGTGGCCGGCCTGGTCGCGTTCCACTCCACGGCACTGGTGAAGGCGCAGATCCTGGGGCTCGACGAGCAGCTGCAGGCTGAGTTCGACGACGAGCGCACGGTCCTACGCGATCTACTCTGGTACGCCGACATGACCACGGGCCCGGGTGGTGCAGCGGTGACGTTCGACGAGCGGATGAGCGAGATCCGCCACCGTCGGGCCGATCAGCCCGACGCGATCGCCGCACTGGATCGCAGCCTCGCCGAGCGGCGCGCCACCGTGGGGCGGGCCCAGCGCTGGCTCGATGAACGACACGTCCGGGCCGAACCCCCGCCCGGTGCTGCGGGTCCGGCCGCGACTCCGACCTGGCGAGGTGGTCAGCCGCCGTTCGCCGATCCAGATCCCAGCCGAGCCCGACAACGTACGTCAACCCGACGTTGACAGCGCATTCGTCAATGCTAGGTTGACGTCGGTTACCGAAACGTTAACCAGAGACGGCGGAGGGGGTGCGACATGGCAAAGAAGAAGGCCAAGAAAAAGTGAGACAAGGCGGCACCGACACACCCCGAGCACTCGACGTGTTCGGGCGGCTCGGCGCCCCGCCTTCCCCTCCTCCCGCCGGTACGCCGATCCCGGCCCGGCGACCCCGAGGATCGACGCCAGGTCGCACGGCGCCGGTCGCGACAGCGGTGACGACGGCGGGCTGTCAGTCTCCGTCGTGGCGCGCGGCGCGACGCTGCAGCTTCGGGGCACGTCCGTCGCGCCGCCCCCGCACCGGCAGGCGGATCCGGGCGACGGTGGGCGCACCCCGGGAGTGAGCATCGATCCGGCCGAACGCGGCCTCGAGACGAGCCCGAGGGATCGCGTAGCGGATCCCGCACCGGTCGTCGCAGTAGAACCTGACCAGGTCCTCGTCCGAGCCGCCCGGTGTCGACGAGTGCCGAGGCGCACGTGACGGCGGTCCGGACGGGGAGAGGTAGCGAATCGCTCCGCGAGTGTTCGCCCCGTCGATGCGGCCGAGCCCGCCTACCTCGTTGGCGTGAAGCTCACCAACGATGCGGTCGCACCCGCTGCACAGCAGCTCCACGACGAGCAACCGTTGTCGCACAGGCGATGCGCCGTACGGTGTACACGCGTTCCTCTCGCGCATGAACCGGACGCTAGGACGGACAAGGCGGTGTCGCACGCTGAGTCACCCGGCGGTGGTGCATGCACTCCGATGACCGACGTGCGCTCCTGACGGGGCGAAACAAGCCTGACCCCCTCCCCGAGGACATGCTTCGGATGCATCATGTTCCGATGTCGTTCACCCGCTCGACGACCCCCAGTGCGGACGGCACCCCCAAGCCTGCGGCGAGCGTCGCGTGCGCGATGCCAGACCATCGCCGGTCGCTCGGGCATGAGGTCTACATCGCCGGCCGCTACCGCAACGGCGCCTTCTCGGACGCGTGGACCGACGTCACCCGCTGCGCCGAAGGCACCTTCACCGCCTACGCCGCCGCCTGTCCGTGTGGCTGGCACGGACCTACCCACCGCCCGGACGACAACGGCGCTCGCGCGTGTCACCGAGGCGGGCGACTCGACCATCACGACCACCACCGGGACCGCAGCGTCCCTCGCCTCGGCCTCGGCGCCGTGCGCTGACCGGAACGACCCGGTGCCGGGGTCTCAGGCCCGGCCGCTCCGCGGACGTGGACGAGGCGGAGTGACCTGCGAGCGTGCCGCCTGCAGATGTCGCGCGACCTCGCCGGTGATGCGATCCGCGTCGGCCTCCAGCCGCTCGCGCCGATCCGCCTCCGGGACCCCGGCGTAGGCCACCACGAGGTCCTCCAACCGCTGCAGCAACACCGCCGCAGCCTCCGCCCGAGCCTCCCCGGGCAGCAACACACGCTCCACCATGACGCCATGTGAACCGCCCCGGCGTGTCCGGAGAGCTATCGGGTTGAGTGCTCTGACTCGGGCTGGCCGATGTGTTGACGGTAGTGCGCGGCCTCCAGCTCGGCCGGGGGCAGGTCCGCGGCAGCGGAGTG